>Ga0127508_1293377_pt1 | contig 8860 bp, 3 predicted proteins | sample S1TSphfallaxMT_3_FD_94195 | JGI IMG/M metagenome (GOLD analysis project Ga0127508, IMG submission 94195) | Peat moss associated microbial communities from Sphagnum species from Minnesota, USA - S1T2_Fd - Sphagnum fallax MT (Eukaryote Community... | ecosystem: Host-associated > Plants > Peat moss >... | reverse complement strand
GATCAAGGAGGGGGAAGAAGGACGAAGAAGGCGCGAAGTTTTCGAACCAAGAGAAAAGACTGACATCAAGAACGAGGAGAAACAAAACTTGGAAAACAACATCTGTACATACAGTTTGTTGTCTTCGTCATCAGTTTGTTGAGAGTGAAAAGCAACGTAGCTAGTAAAGCAGTCTGTACAAACTTGATTTGATCATCAGAAGCCTGAACTCCATCATCCTCAACAAGTCCTTGTGGGTAGCTGGAAGCATGACAGATTTGAGCTACGTATGTGTGAAAGGACTTGGAATTGTGCTGCCTATCTCACCACCCAATGTGCCCATATAGGGAGAGATTCACCTGCATGTGATCGATCTCACCCTGTGCACCATCAATTTGGCTGGTGTTTTTGCAAATTTCCGGTTCTGTATGATCAAGATCCATTCCATTGCACCTTCTGCTGGCCAGATCTTCAACAGTTTTGCTTTCCAAGGGCCTTGTAAGCGTCACCAGCTGGTGAACTTGAAATGCCGCCACCACGGGATACTGCATCACGGTGGAATTGCACTGCATGCAGGACTCCAAATTTTGCATCAATTCGATGTCGCTCTTGCAAGGTGGCACGCTCAGCTGATGCATCTTCAAGAGGTGCAACTTCATCCTGGGAAAATCCCACATCTAATCGAGAGAGTGTGCCAGCCAGAGGAAGGGTGCAAACATCAAGTACTCCTGGCAAACGCTTTTTTGACAATGCAATTCAATCAAAAGGGGTAGACATCATCCGTCACGAGCAAGATGCTCAGCGATTCTTGAATGCAGTTGTTTCCTACGAGGATCACGTTGAACTGCTATCTCGCTTGACTTCCAGTCGTCATGGTTTGGAGTGCTTGCGACAGGCACTCTCTATCAGCTTTGATCAGACTTTTCTGAACAATTCGGTTGTGCCAGTCTTCAAGTACCTAGCTCACAACGATCTTTTGCTTGGGTCACGCCAGCAATTTCTTTCCACATTGCTGATCCACATTGCCAAGGTGCCCTTCTTAATGGATGAACTTGCTAATGCTATGGCAAAAGGACTGTTGTTGGAGGAGGCGGTCGTCGGGCGGTTTGTGCTGCAAATCATCAGCAGTGTAGGAGACATTGGCATTGAGGTACGAAAGCTACCCAGTGTTATCAAGCTGGCCGAAATTCTTTCATTGTCAACATCCGCACCTGTTCAGGAGTTAAGCAAACGAATCTCAATTGTTTTGAATGGAACGGGGAGCAGCACTTCTTCCTTTGTGCAAGTCTCAATGCAACTGCAGGTACCAGTTCCTGGTGGTCGACACAGTAATGATCATGAAGATTATCGGTCAATTTCTGTGATCCCAACTGCAGATGAAATTATTTGCAAGCAAGAGCCCTACTTGATCAAAGCTGTTGAACTCCGGGAGAAGATGAGTTCAGAGACAGCTGAGGCATTCTTCTTAGATCGACATTTCAGGCTGCTGCGGGAGGACATTGTTGGAAAATTGCGGGAGGAACTTGAAGAGTTCAAATCCATGGACAACCTTTCTTCACGGACTGCAAAACGCCAACTACAGCGTTTGTTTCCTGTTCTAAAGATACAAGGAATTGAAGCTAATGACTGGAAAGCATTTGTGCGAATCACTTTTGATTACCCTCAATCGATTAAAAATAAGCTACAGCAGGAATTGAACCAGGGGCTGAAAAAGACTTCCAAAACCAATGAGCAGAAGTCGAGCAACCAAAAGGAGCGAGACATCAAGCGACAGTTCTGGGAGGGCCAAGAGAATCTGCTGCGTCGTGACTGCCTTGTTTGTTTTCTGCGTGATGGGGAAGTTGTTCATTTTGGCACAATCTGTGAGCGCAATGTTGATGAGCTCATGAAATCTCCTCCCACTCTAGGAGTAAGCTTCCACTCTGCTGCTGCTTGGCGAGCAATGCTTACTGAGTGGACAAACAATTCACCACTGCAAATGCTCCAAGTTTCGGCCTCCTTCTTTGCATATGAACCAATCTTGAAGAGTCTTCAGCGACTATCCGCAGTGCAATTCCCTGAAGAGTTGATCCATTGGAAGCCAGGGTGCAGCACAGTCCAGCCTCCAGCATACTTCGAATCAGTGCAGCATGTCTGGGAAGCCATTCATGCAGCATCACCATCGCAAGATGTTTCACCAGTCCTGGGTATCAGTAAGCCAATTATGCTGGATCCAATCCAGCGTGATGGGATAGCTATGGCACTAACCCATCGCATCGGTGTAATTCAAGGGCCACCTGGTACAGGCAAATCATTCTGTGGGGCACTTGTTGGAAAAGTCATTCATGATCACACACATGAAGTCATCATCTGTGTTTGTTACACAAATCATGCCCTGGATCAGTTTCTTGAGGATCTAATGAATATTGGCATACCTGCATCTAGTATTGTTCGTTTGGGTGGAGGCAACAAAGTGGCATCCAAGATTGAACCACTTATGTTGCAAAAGTTGATGGAGAGTTCAGAATCAAAGTTCTCAGGTTCTGATGGGAGGACATATTTTGATCTGAAGTCTACCATACAATATTTGCAATTTCGTATTAAAAACAAAAAGGATGCCATTGTTGAGGCCATGCAAGGTGTCAAGTCATGGAATGGCGTGGGATTGTTCTTGGAGAAAGAGTACCCAATCTACTATCAGGAACTGGAGACTCCTAGTGAATCCATGGATGGCATGCAGTTTGTGGGCTTCCATGGTAAAGCAATCAAGGGCGATTACCTGCTGAAGCGCTGGATAGCTGGGGAAGACCGAGGCATCTTCACTGGGAAGCAAGTGCAAGCTTTTGACAGCTTGTGGCAGAAGTCTGCCACAGAAAGAGACTTGCTAATTGAAGAGTGGAAAAGGGAGATGATTGAGCCGTTGATAGACGACCTAATGGATCTAGTATCAAAGTTTGATCAGGCTCAAGCACTTTTGAAAGAGCTCAGATCAAAGGGGAAAATTAATGTGCTACAGTCAAAGAGAATCATTGGGTGCACTACGACAGGTGCAGCAAACTTTTCCGCCGAACTGGAAAGTGTCCATGCAGGGGTGCTTCTAATGGAAGAAGCTGGTGAGATTTTGGAAGCTCATGTTTTGGCCAGCATGCCTTCTCATTGCAAGCATGTGATTATGATCGGAGACCACAAGCAGCTGCGTCCTAAGGTCAATCTGTACAAATTGCAAGTTGAATCGGATCATGGATATGACTTGAACAGATCACTTTTTGAACGCCTATGCTTGGCAGATTATCCATGCACAACCCTTGAACTGCAGCATCGGATGCGGCCTGAGGTATCACAGCTTGTGCGTACACTGACTTATCCTAAGTTGCGGGATAGTCAGAAGGTGAAGGACTACCCACAACTTAAGGGGGTCAGCAAAAACCTAGTGTTCATTGATCATGAATACCCAGAAGGTGAGGACACTGGCATCCAGCAGGCAAGTGAGGATGGGCTTTCCAAGAAAAACAATCATGAAGCAAAGATGATCCCAAAGTTGGTGCATTACATGCTGCAACAGGGCTACAAGACACACCAACTGGTGGTGCTCACTCCCTACCTTGGTCAGCTGAGAGTCATCCGTGCAGCCCTTGCCCACTTCAAGGCAGTGCTCAATGATAAGGATGCAGATGACCTAAGTCAGTTTGAGCAGGACCCAATCAGTGCAGACGGTGCTGTGGAAAATGGAGCAGCAAAACTCTCCATTAGACTTGCTACAATAGACAATTACCAAGGAGAAGAAGCTGATGTTGTTCTTATTTCCCTGGTGCGAAACAATGATAAAGGGCAGATTGGGTTTTTGGCAGTCCCTGAGAGGGTCAATGTTTTACTCTCTCGTGCACGATATGGAATGATTCTCTTGGGTAATGCTCAGACTCTTCGAAAAGGTTCCAATAAGCCAGGAAGACGAACCTGGCAGATCTTACTTGACATGTTATACAAAGGAGGGCATGTGTTTCCTGGCCTCCCAACCTACTGTCAAAGGCATCCAAATTGCACAGCATTGCCATCAACACCGGAGCAGTTTGATGAGCTTGTTCCAAATGGTGGATGTCTCACCCCTTGTGACAGTATGTTGGCATGTGGGCTCCACAAGTGTCCTCGGAAGTGTCATCCTGTAGGTGATCACAGCAAGCAAAAATGTGAGGCATTGTGCAGCATGTGTTGTTCAAGAGGGCATGTGCTGGAGTACAAGTGTTACCAGGACAAACCACAGTGCCAAACATGTGAAGATTTGCAGAGACAAGAGGAGGAACGAAGAAAGAATGAGCAACAGCTTGCATTCAAGGAAGCTCAACGGAAGGCTCAATACGAGCTAGAGCGAGCAAAGGCCGAAGCTGAAATCCTCGAGCAGCGTAGGCAATTGGAGGAGTTCAACAATAGACAGGAGCGTGAATTCAGTCTGCAGACATTGCTTATTGAAAAGGAGAAATTGGACGCAGAATTGAAGCTGCGGGAATGTATGAGCAAAGAGTTGCTGCAGCAAAAGGTAGTGCAATCCAGAGAGTCCGCCAACTGTTCCCTTGCCAATCTCCAAACAACACTAACAGCTACTGCCAAGAAGAGTGGTGGAGTCAGCAAGCAAAAACCTTTGTCATGCTCAACTGACATAGTCAAGGATGCTACCTTGAAGTTGAAGAGCAAAACTGATACTTCTGTAATTGGCAACAAATGCACGCTTGCAGATATTCTCCGAGCAGATGATCTTCCTCACATGATCAAGATGCTAGAGCAACTGCCAAATTGCTTGAAAGATGTGTTTGGAGTCAAGGGAATACATGGATCTGAATGGTTGAATCCAGCAGTTCTTGCTGAAGTACAAGTGTCCCCTAAACTGGGTCATGGTCTGAAATTGCTATCTGATGGGGAAGTCAGTACAGCACTGCAATATTTTGCAAAGCTTGACCATGGCCAGTTTCCAGATGCAATGAGCTTGTCTGCACTATGCCGTGCTCGCCTGGATGACATGACATTGGTGGAAGAGTTGAAGAGTCAGGAAGAGACAGGGCTGATTTTTGACTCTTCAGGTCACAATATCCTTATTCATTGTTATACCTTGTGTTTTGTTTTGGACTGGGCTGCTTCATTCAATTCTACCCATGGAGATTTGGAAGCTGATGCTAAATTTGGAAGGATGGCATGTGGCCACGGGCTGGCATTTCTAGCTGTTCTCCACAAATGTGGATCGGATCGGTTGCTGCCTACCTTTTGGGAGGAAGAGTGCCAAGAGATTGTATTAAGAAGAACAAAGGGCATGCTGGCATGTGGCCATGATTCAGCAAAAGATTCAAATGTGTCTGCTGCTCAAGCCGCTTGGGAGTATGAAAAGAATGTCAAAATGGCTCGCAATGAGACTTTAGACACTCTCATGAAGATGACAGGGCTTGAAGCGGTCAAGCAGCAATTTCTTCACATCTATTTGTCAGTAGATTTAGCCAAAAGACAACAACTGTCACTAAAAGACAAACGCATGAACATTGTTTGTTGTGGTAATCCTGGTACAGGGAAAACCACTGTTGCTCGACTCTATGGTAAACTCCTGGTTTCCCTTGGTGCTCTTTCTGGTACAGCTTTCATGGAGACCAGTGGTGCGGACCTTGTCAATGAAGGTGTTGATGGACTCAAGAAGTTGCTGAAGGATATTTCGGATGGTGGTGGTGGGGTCCTCTTCATTGATGAAGCATACCAACTAGATCCCAAAACAGAGTTTCAAGGCAAGCGGGTTCTTGATTATCTGGTAGCAGAGGTGGAGAAGAATGTGGGTCACCTTGTAGTTGCCATGGCTGGATATCAGCAAAAGATGGAAAAGCTCCTCGAACATAATGAGGGTCTGCCTAGCCGTTTCCCCTATACTTTGAAATTTACAGATTACTCAGATGCTGAGCTGATGAGCATTATGCATGGGGTGTTGAAGAAGAAGTTTGGAGACCGAAGTTTTCACCTGGAGGATGGACTAGATGGAAAGCCACTCCGGATCCTCGTCAAGCGTCTTGGGAAGGGACGAGGTCGGGTAGGGTTTGGGAATGCACGTGCTGTTCAGATCTTAGTGGACCGGGTTTTGGAACGGCAAGCAACTCGTGTTGCCAAGGAAAGTAAAGAGGGTCAAATCCCAGATATATTTTTCCTTTCTCAGGAGGATCTCCTAGGACCAGATCCTGTTGTTGCATTGTCAAATAGCAAGGCTTGGAAACAATTGCAGGACATGATTGGCTTGAAAAGTGTCAAGCAGAGTGTGGAGAGTCTTGTTGAGATGGTCAAAACAAATGCTGAGAGAGAGAAGCTGGAACAACCACTTCTTGAAGTAGCACTGAACAGGATTTTCTTGGGCAACCCTGGTACTGGAAAGACAACTGTTGCAAGGTTGTATGGTCAAATTTTGAAGGACATTGGGCTGTTGAGCAATGGGGAAGTTGTTGAAAGGAAACCAAGTGACTTTGTTGGATCAGCACTTGGTCAATCAGAGGAGCGGACAAGGGGGATCTTGCAAGCAACAATTGGGAAAGTCCTAGTTATTGATGAGGCTTATGGTCTCTATCATGGTGCAGGTTCTAAACATGAAGGTGGTGGGTTTTCAGATCCATACAAGGCTGCTGTCATTGATACAATTGTTGGTGAAGTGCAGAACGTCCCAGGAGATGATCGTTGTGTGCTACTTCTTGGGTACGAAAAACAGATGGAGAAAATGATCAATAATTCCAACCCAGGTTTAGCTCGCCGGTTTTCCATGGAAGATGCATTCAAATTCAGTGACTTTACTGCTGATGAGTTGTGGCGGATTTTGAATCTGAAGTTACGGCAGAAGGAAATCATAGCTTCACATGATGCACAGAAAGCTGCCATTTCTGTATTGAATCAACGTCGTTGTCGGCCCAACTTTGGAAATGGTGGGGAGGTCGAAAATCTCTTGACAACAGCAATTCAGCAGCTGCAACACAGGCAACGGGCATTGAGTACATCAGAGAGGGCAAAACAGATACAGCTGATTCCTGAAGATTTCAACCCAGATTGGAATGGTGGTAATGTTGGAAATGATGTTGATATTCGGGGACTGTTTGTTGGTTTGATTGGTTGTGACCACATTATTGAGCAAATGGAGCAGTACAGAAGCAGCATTAAGTTGGCAACCAAGATGGGCCGTGACCCCTTCAAGGATGTCCCAACAAACTTCCGTTTCATCGGCCCTCCTGGTACAGGCAAAACAACTGTGGCACGTCGGATGGGCAAGTTATTCCATTCGTTGGGAATACTGGCTTCAGATGATGTTGTCGAAGCTTCTGCATCTGACCTTGTTGGACAGTATGTTGGGCAAACTGGTCCGAAAACTATTGGGAAGCTTCAAGAGGCTCTGGGTAAAGTGTTGTTCATTGATGAGGCTTACCGGCTTAACCCTGGCAAACATGGATCCTTCGCTCAGGAGGCAATGGATGAGCTAGTGGATCAGCTGACCAAGCCAGAATTTCATCAAAAGCTAGTTGTCATATTGGCTGGCTATGAAGATGACATTTCAAGGTTGATGCAAGCAAATGCAGGCCTGTCAAGTCGCTTCCACGAAGCTGTGACATTTCGGCATTTTTCGGTGGATGAGTGTTCCTCGCTGCTCAACCAGAGCTTGACGAACGAGGGATTTGAAATCCCAGATTTTGATCATGTCAAAATCAAATTTTCAAAGCTTTTGCAAGATTTACAAATGGCACCAGGATGGGGCAATGGTCGAGACATCAGTTCACTGTCCAAGGACATTATTCGACACATTGCAGTCCATCAAGACAGCCAAGAGATCTCTGCAGGTGACACCTTTAAGGTCAGCACACACCATGTGGAGTTTTGTATGAAGCTCATGTTGGAGAAGAGGAAGTTCACCACTGATGCATTGCTGTTGCCAACTTTGGGAAATGAGCCGAATCATCAACCTGAAGCAGCAAGTCAGTCTTGGGACCTACCTGCTGAACTTGTGAAGATTGAGTCTAAAATGTCACAGGTTTCAGCATCTGATGGGAGTGTTACCCCATTGCTTCATGACCCAAATGCTGAAGTTATAACAGACATTGATGACGAGGTAGATGGAACTGTTATGCGGGATGCTGGAGTGTCAGATGAAATTTGGAATGATCTTCAAACAGCCATTCGACATCAGAAGGAAAAAGAGCAGCAAGCTAAGGAGGAGCTTAAACAACTGGAAGAAGCCAAGCAAAGAGTTTTGGAGGAAGCTAGGCAAGCTGAAGAATTGGTGCGTCAAGCTGAGGACAAGAGGCGTCGTGAGGAAGCTGAGCGCAAAGCCCAGGAAGCAAGGAAGCTTGTGGAACTGAAACAGCGTGAACTTGAGTTCAGACGCAAGCAGCAGGAACTTCAACAGAAAGAAAAGCAACGCATTCAGGCTAAGCTGAAGAAGATGGGTGTCTGCTGTATGGGATATGAATGGATTCGCATGGGTTCCATTTATAGATGTGCAGGTGGAAGCCACACTCTGAGTGCGTGCAGTATAGACTAATCCCTTTCCTTTTGCAAGAGGCTTAATTTTGATTTGTTGCCAAGTGCATTTTGCAGGGCTAAATAGCGCATGGGCCTTGAAATACACAACTTGTAATGTATTGCAGAACATTGTGCAGAATATATAGGTTCAGTTGGTTTTGGAAGGGAGGTGCTGCAAGATGTGTCCAGAGACCAGATGAATGAATCCTTTGGACTGAATGTGCACGGGAGGAAGGTTAATAAGACCAGAGATATGGCCCCCCAAAGTCCTGGGGGTTACAAACTTGGAAAAAACAATTCGTCATTTTTAACCTAATGGCAAGTAGCACCATAGTTTTATCCCATTTGCATTGCCCAAAGCTGTAATGAGAGAACCTATAAAACTTGTAAT
>Ga0127508_1212757_pt1 | contig 8905 bp, 1 predicted proteins | sample S1TSphfallaxMT_3_FD_94195 | JGI IMG/M metagenome (GOLD analysis project Ga0127508, IMG submission 94195) | Peat moss associated microbial communities from Sphagnum species from Minnesota, USA - S1T2_Fd - Sphagnum fallax MT (Eukaryote Community... | ecosystem: Host-associated > Plants > Peat moss >... | reverse complement strand
CTCCAGTGAGGCCCGCATCAGTCCTGCCAACCTCGCCTTTCACGACTTCCCCATCAGGTCATAACCTGCTCGCACCCGGGCACACATCACCATTTTACACCCTACTTTTATATTGAAAGTATTTTTGAGGTTCTCGTAGAATTTTTATCAGTGTCAGTCGACGTATTTTCCTATGTATATATTCGCTTTTATATCAAAATCATTTGTATAGTTTTATCATTATCGACGCTGTGAAACGACTGTACAAAATCATACGGAGACATAAGAATCAGGGTGTTTATTCTTATACTTTGATTTATACTCGATATTATATTTGTCACAAACTGTTGTACTTAGAGATTATGTTGGCGTCGATTGCGTGTTTGCATGTGATTGTGAATAAAGGATGCGTATCACTTGGTCGCCACGAGAGATCAGTGCCGAGTGCGGGGTGAACTGAGTGTCGCTCAGCCAGATGGGGATCAAGAACTGTTGCATCTGTTTTCCTTCAACTTTTTTCCAAAACTAGTTTTAAGTGTATCAAAAATACAAAAAAATCGTGGCTAGGATTCCAAAAGTTTCATCTTTATCGATGTGATTAATTTGGACTTGACAATAGATTTATTTATGTACATAATATATATATTATATATATTTAAAAAGTGTATATCTGGTGTATACATGCATCATTGTTATATAAAATAATATATTATAATTTATATTTTATCGGCCGCATAAGACTGTCTTCTTCCAGTCTGATTATGAGAGTGGTGGATATGATGTGTGGTTTTAACATTTTCAGTGCAAAGCAATGAAAAGCCTGATGAATAAAAGCTCAGCATAGAATACAACATATTATCCGCCTCCAGTTACAGTTATTTGATTGGGTTATGGACTTTATTATGATTAAAGTATGTGTACGATAGTTTAAGAAACTTTTAACCAAGTAGAGTGTAGTAGTTTTTTAACTGGTCCAGCTTTAAATGCTTATTCTGGTTAAATTAGACTAAAATTGTACCTTGATCGAAGTGTAATATGCGTACTGTAATTGGATTGTAGAGTGTAAAATGCATCGATTGTAAAAATGAATGTAAGGATTGTGGATTTTGTTTGCATCGGTTGTTGAGCACCAAATAACTGCCAAATACGCAGGATTTTACAAAATCCAAGTAGTCTTAGTACTTATTACTTAAGTGTGTAAAGCATTGATTATATAATTACCGAGGCAGGCTAAATGCTAACGGATTGATGTGAACTTCAGAAATAAAATTCAAAGTTGATTAAAAAATTTATTTTAAAAAAAATTATAAAAATTGTCTTTGCAAAAAAAATAAAAAACAAATGGTAGACAGGTATGTTTGACAGAATGTTACCCATTTAATTAAAATGTGTATTAGACATTAACGACTCCAAAAAGATTGTAAGTGATTGATTTTATGCTCTATAAATTACATATGTTGTAAATCTTAAATTAATATTGATCGTAAAGCAAGCCTCATTGGAGTATATTATTCATATCAATATTAAACAATACATAATTACAGATGATTGTGTGGAAGAATCTGATTGGTGACAATCGGAGGGTTCATATGGACTATATAGAAGACAGAGTAGCAATATAACCTCCAAATGCCATAACTACACTGCGTTGTTCAGGGTCGGAGTAAAGGGACTTGAGTACATGTCTTGACTGTTCTAACAAATGTAGATACTTAAATCTAAATGTGTTCTGTAATGGCACAGGTGAACCTTCTAGTTGTCCACAGTCTTATTGCTTCAATCTCTAAAGTCTTTCAGCATAACCTAAATCCTAACAATAAGTATCTGCTACTTATAAAAGTGCCGTAAATTGGCCTGCCTTTGTATTATACAATCAACGCGCAAGATCTCATAGCTTAAGTCATCGTATAGGATTTAAGTTGTTGAGATTGTTTTATATTGTTGTTTCAATGTTTATCTTTATCAGAGAGTCTCCTGATAATACAAAATGCATTTGTTATAGTTCTCTTGTTTGTATTAAGAATAAACCTTATTTTAGACTACTTATATTTCATTGATCTTCCATTCTATCATCACTGAGTTTTGATAAGTAATATTAATTTTGTCAATTTATTCTCATTTCATATCTATTTCTTTTACAATTTCGTATAGTATTAAAAGTGTTTTGCAATTAAATGTGTTAAGAAACTTTGTCATTAACATTTTTACTTGCAATTGTGTCTTAGCAAGAAAGAAATTTTTAGAGGCCTATTGAATTTTATTTTAAATTAAATGTATTGCTATTGTCAGTCATTTAGTAAAAAGATATTGGAACATAAATTTTAATTTACAAACTAATCAATAAATCAAAATTGCTTCAATATTTTGTAAGTTTAAAATAAATTCTTATTAATCTTCTGCATGCTCTAAAAGCTAATTACAATAGGCCCTCTACAACGTATTAAATTTCATTCTTGATATATTTAATGTTTATGTTTTTAATTACATAATGAGACAATGTATTTTCTAACTACGATAATAAGTGATAGCATTTATTGTCAAAAGGCCAACCTACCTGGGTTAGACTTTGGATTTTGCTTGAGGTGTCGTAGCCGCATATCATGGACAACAAACGCTACAACGGCAGTACAAAGCGGCGCCACCAGAGCACAAGTAACATCCAGTGTCTGTGAACCTGCATTGTGATGTTTGTGGCCTACATTTTTATAAAGCATATCTCGATAATTACCATAAAGGATTATGGTACTGATTGCTACTCATTAAAGAAGGTGTTAGTTGAAAATATGTTTGTATAAGTTTATATTGTTAGAATAGTGTTTTTGTGTCTTGATTTTCTTTAATAATCAGGGTGTCCAATAAACTGACAAGTTACGCAAGTCAATTTGTATATTGTCAGAAATAAGTAAAAAACATACTTCAGGTATGTTGCTTACTTTTAATTTGTAATATTCCACTATACGTTTATATATAGCCTGAAAACTATTAAGGCTTATTCTATCAAATTATTTTGAAATTTAATGTTGTAGTGAAAAACAATATTTAGTCACAACAAATGCCCTTCTCCAAATGCAAAAATTTGAAATCCATTTCAATTTTAAACAAAACAATGGACACCCTGATGATTACATTTTGTTACAAATTGATACATCTTTTGTTAAAAGTATGTTTTAAAGGAGAAGTACTTTATTGAGAATTGTTTTAATCTCCTCCTTATATGTATAAAATATTTTTCAAATAATGTATAGTGGAATATATCATGTTAACACATGTATAATAAACCCTCTTGCAAAATATGCTGGGGTTTAATAAATATTAAATTTTAATTATTTTTCATGTATTTGGTCTTGGCTATATCAAAATATTGCCTTACAAATATATTAAATGCCACACTGTCAAATAAATGTTTTAAAATAAATTTGCAAAAAAAACTCTTTTGAGCAATAAAATATTTTTCTTTTTTTTTAATAGTTTTATCTGATTCTGTATTAAATTTGTAGGAGATGGGCATTTTAATATTGTGAAAAAAAAATTTTTATGAAACCAGTGTGAGCAAGAAAGTTAATCCAGATCAAACTTTCTTTGCAAGAAATTGTATTGATAAAATACAATAACTTTTGATGGTAAATCATTTTATCAATTTTAAATTATTATTTAATTTGTAAACATCTGGGTAATTTGCTTTAACTTAATTTTTTAAGTTGTTTAGTCACACTAGGTCTGAATTTTCAATTTTAATTAATTGTTTATTTAACGATGCCTACTAATAGGCATGGGGTTCTTGTGATGCATACTGTCCCCTTTCAATTGGAGTTTTAAAACATCTTTGTAGTAATAATGTAACATTTTTTTAATTCTAAATTCTATTCTTGGATTTCTTTATTAAAGTGTTTCGTGTATTGAATATACAGGGTGTATTAAAATATTAAGAAAAGTAATATGGTTACCCCGCAAAAAATATTTGTTAAGTAATCTGCTACATAACAAACATTTTGTTTAAATTTTGTCTAATATTTAGTTTGTTTTAAAATTGGTTTGGATATTTTGGATACAATCTTCATAGCTCTTACAGGGTGTCTACTGTACTAGAAATATTTGATTTGGACTAGAAATCTATTTTAAATACTAGACTAGAACTTTTTTTTATAAACGTAAAAATATAGCATTGTCTCACACATAAGTTTTATAAATTATGACAATTTCTAAGTTAATAAAATACACAGTATTTTCATCTTGATATTTTTTTAAAGGAGTATTAATGTTTTCTTATTTTCTTAATTTGATTACTCAGTTAATCTTTTTTTTCTTTTTTTGTAATAAAAAATAGTGTTTATTTTGAAAGTTTATTTGATTAAGTTTAGTTTTTAATTATGATTTGATTAATACTTTCATACTTATTACAGATTACCAGTATAAAAGCCATGTATGTATGTGGAACGAGAGTGGGCTACTGTATCTCAATGTCATATTAAAACTTAAAAACTACCATTTTTCATCTCACAAATTTTATCCTGGATATTTAAATTTTACAAAATTGAATTTTAGTGTGCAGATACTTGCTCGCTTATGCGTCTGGAATGTTGCTTGAATATATAATAAAATTTGAAATGTTTAGGACAATAGACACCCTGTCTTAAAAATATTTAATTTTTTTAGTATTATCTTTTTTTAAACTTCCACAGCCCATGCTAATGGAATGGAACGTGTTTGTAAAGGTTTTCTTCACCTTTCAAATCTATTAATTGAATATCAGTCTATTGAGGTCTATTTATGTTTAACACTTAACTTTCAGGTACACCCTGTTTTTATTGGTTCTCTCTTGTTTGCAGTGAAAGACTAGTTTTTTTTTTATGAACAGAACTTGACAGCCAATTTGAAGCACAATATATGTATATTATTTATAATATATATGTAGGCCTATGTATATTGACTGATTTTTTTTTATTTTAGGTAACCTGTGTGTGTAGGTCTTATTAATTTTTATATTTTTTTAAGTTATGTCCATATCAAATTTTTAGTGAAGGAAAAAATTTAAAATCAATAAAACCATAAAACAAGAATTTAAATGGTGTATTTAGGTACAGTCACAAATTTCGTTTGTTTTAAATTAAATAGGTCAATACTAAACTGAGTAAACCCAAATAATTTGTTAATGCCTAAAAATGAAATCTTCTCGGACAAGATTTGAGGTAGTGGGGTCGGGGTGTTAGTTCTATATTTCAACCTTCAAATTTATTATCAGTTCATTTAATATATTATAAGCAAAACAACTATTAACCAATGTCAGTTTTATCAAAATAAACATTATTTAGTTTATTCGAACTTTCATTAGAATTAGAAGTATAAGTTGAAATTAGGGATGTGCGAACTGTTTGAATTTGGTTCGGGTCGGTACCGAACCTAAGAAGTTAGGTTCGGTTTGATAATTGATACTCAGCAAATAGAAAGTTCTGTTCGTTATTTACACCAGATAGTTCATTCCAGTTCTTTTTTCAGATTATAAGGTTCATATTTTCTAGACTACTACTGAAGATAGTTTGATTTATGTAAAAATAGAGTAAACATCTCAGGTTAGTCACGATAATTAATATTTGGCATATATTTTATCTCTATTTTGTTGTTTTTAATTGCTTGCTGGACCTGTTTTGTGTTTGAATGGGGGAAAGTATATTACTTCAAAATTTTTAATTTTAATGTTGGTTCTAGTTTGGCCCGGTTCATTAGTGCAACAATCGGATTCGGTTTGATTAGTAAATGTGGAGTTCTAAGTTCAATTTTAACAAAGAACTCTTTTTTTTTTAATGATCGGTTCGGGTCCAGTTCCCATTTGTTATTTTGGGTTCAAGTTTGGTTCGAAGGTAGTATTTAGAGGTTCGCACACCCCTAGTTGAAATACTTGTGTTTTTCCGGAAACTTGTATGTGCTATATTTTCATCTATATATTCAATTATTTTAAGATTTAGGGTGATACAGGAATATTAATTTTATAGTATGTTTTTATTGTGATTATCAGTTTATACTTAAATGGTATAAAAATGACTTAGAAATATTCAACATATTTGTAGACTGCTAATGGAAGTGGCAAGAAATGCCCTCAAACATAATATCGTGGGAAACAGTTTCACGGTCTAAATAGTTTAAAGCAAATTTTCTTTAAATGGAGTAAATATATAATCAGTCTTTGCCCAGATCACTTTTGGATCTAAGGTTCACTAACCATCCATCCGCATGTATAGATAAGGCATTATCCCCCGCAATTCGAGGTTCGGTGACTTTAGATCATCATGGGTACAACCCAATCTACAAACAAAAAGCAAAACAAACTAAAACCAAACTGTTGCTCTCCTCTTTGCATTGTATCGTACATCATCAATCCGACGGTTTCTTGGCCTCCTTAGCTTTCAATTTCAAAAAGGAGCAAAAGGCTATTATGTTTAATTTTTAGAACCACCTGTAGTCGTTCATATGAACTGTTTCTTGAAAACATTAAAAATGACTTTAAATAGTTAAATTTATTTACCTCCTGTAGTATTATACCATACTATATTGTCGTTTTGTGGACGCTATAGGTATAGGCAGGGCCTTTAAGTTACTAGCCAACTGTTTTAGGGCCTGGGACCAACGAGTAAGACTTTTTATTTGAATTGTATGTATGAGATGGGCTGTGAAACTAGATTCTTGTTACGGTTTTCTGCATCAGTACAAATCTTAGCCCATTAAAGATCTCTTTAGTTGTATTGCTAGATGGGGCATTGTAGCCAACTATGTATAAAACCGTGGCTACAGCCAGCGAGTTAGTATCCTGGCCTGTTAACATATTCAAGACTGGTGAACAATTGTATTATAGATTAGTGACAGGTTAAAAGAATATTATTTTTAATAGCAGTATTGACTTGACTTTTAATCTCGTATTTTTAGATCGATGTTTGTTCCATTTTCACCTATAAACGTACAGCTTTATCAGACTTATGTTTAGCAATAACTAGCTCTAGTCCATGCAACATTTTGTTTTATATGGCAAATTATTTATACAAAATAAGTGACAGTTTGATGTATATCTCGGTATAAATGCTTGGTGACAGTTTATTTGCTTGGTAGTCTGTGGAGGTCCCCACCGCCAGTGCTGTTGCATGTAGGCTCAGTTGTGTTACCTGCTCTATTTATATTACTGTATATCTAGTTTATTGTTTACATGGACACCGTACATATTCCTAATTCAATTTCATCACTGTGTATGTAAATTAATGTAATATTGAATGTACAATTGTATTTTTATTAATTGCAAATGTTCTTAAACAGAAGTACTCTCAAAATTACGATCCATGAAGAATTGAAATTAATACAATAAATTTTACATGCAATGTATTTCTCTGGGATTATGTAGCTGTAGCTTTTTTGAAAGCATGACATTTACGAGAGAATAACTATATTAAAGGTTTTTGTTTTGATTTGTCATTTAATCATAATTATTGGAGGGAGATGTTTATAAGTGTATTGTATTTTATAATAAGGAAAGCATACAATAAAAACTGTTGCATTAATATGCTCATATTACAATATCTCAGTGGTATGACACAAAAACACCTTTATAGATGATGATAGCGACTCGTCAATCATTATAATTATTTACAATCAAAGTATTTTTTTCTTAAAGTTGTATTTCATGCTGTTTTTTAGTGGACATAATGTAAACACCTTAATTTGTCATCAGTTGTAAGCAGGTTAAGCTATTGTAATTTCATGATGAAATTATATTTTAGCTACTAAGGAAACCTAAATTAACACGAAACTTAACAATTCAAATATTGGTGATTATTTTCTAAACATTTACCCTTTCTTGTCTTAAATAACTAACATTGATGTTCTTTCAACATGCAGTAAGTATGGAGGAGATCATAATATAAACTAATGCAAAAAATTATCTGACATAATGATATAAATTAAAATTTGAATTCACTTATAAGCTCCTGTGATATTCTATTTCATTGGTCAACTCAACTAACTATTAAATACAAAAATATAAATACAAATCAACTGTCAAATAAATGTTTGTCAAGCATAATATATTCTAAAAAGCCTCGCACATTTTCATAATGTTATCACCAAAATTAATATCGTAACAATATTGTATTTAAGTTGATTTATTTATAATAATGTATTATCAGTAAACTAATGCTATATGCAGCGCTATATTTACACAAATTGATCCGAACAAGATTACAATAAAAAGTCCGAACCGAGTAAAGAAGAGAAGAGTTGGCCTTTGATTATCTTTTCATCTGCTAATACGCTGACTACCGTTGCAACCTTGTGCTGACGTAGCGGCGCTGGCTTATACTTGTGCAGCATAGCGAAGAGGCTAGCGAGGTCTAGCCGACGGCGCATACTACCAGGCGGTACAGTGTGCCGGCACGCCGTGCTAGCAAGTAGGCCTTCACTCGAGTGGTGGATGGAAAGGCAAACAGAGGTTTGATTGAATGCTTTTTGAATGAATCCTGGTTGTTTTGGTTATTGATGGAATGGTGACATTTTAGCTCTACTTGACCATATGCTTGACTCAAAGGATAACTTTAAATGTGCTGGTTTCGCATTTCACTGTCAGCCCATTAAAAGTTGTTGGGTGGGAAAAGCATTAACTCGTTCGAGTCAAGTAGGCTCAAATGTATCGGTGACTTACTGACTATGATTGTATGTGCACTATTCTCTTCTTATACAACGGTCGTAAACTACATTAAATTTATATGAATTACAATAACATGCTTTACTTCACACGTTATATGCGTACAGATTTGAAATCCTTTTACATACAAATTTATTGCCTGACAATTAATAATAAACGAAATTTAAAAGTCTTCTTTATTTGCATATCATTTAAACTAAGATTTGTTCATAATAAGTTCATAATTAATTTAAATTAATAACAATAGCG
>Ga0127508_1004994_pt1 | contig 8934 bp, 2 predicted proteins | sample S1TSphfallaxMT_3_FD_94195 | JGI IMG/M metagenome (GOLD analysis project Ga0127508, IMG submission 94195) | Peat moss associated microbial communities from Sphagnum species from Minnesota, USA - S1T2_Fd - Sphagnum fallax MT (Eukaryote Community... | ecosystem: Host-associated > Plants > Peat moss >... | reverse complement strand
GTCAGAGTCTTGGGTAAAGAATCTTCATTGTCGACACGGGAGATCATGGTCTCCGAGAGTCTTTGGCGTCTTTGGGGAATCGCAAAAATTGAGCATCTTCATGACAGTAGTAATTTCGAAGAGGAAACAAAAACTACAGCAAACTACAGCTCTGTGATTCTTTTAATACCCATCAACGAGAGAGAGAGAGAGAGAGAGGAGAGGCACAAACGAAGCTGCAGTACGCTATGGAGATGGGGAGTGTGATGGCATACACCCCCGGTTCTCAATATGGTTCTCTGTGTCCGCTGGCTGCTTCTCCCGCGCTCTCTTTCCCTTCTTGTTTCGTGTCCCGGCGCCAGCTTTTTCAACCTAGGGTTTTTGTGAAGAGATTAGCATCATGGCAACACAAGCCATCAACTATCCAGGCGAGTGATTCTTTGTATATGGGTATTATTGTTTGTCAAAGGTATTGATTGAGTTGTGAATTTTGAGGTGGAGAGTTCTATGTCTACATGTCCCCTCTCTCGTCATTTTCCTTAAAGGGTTTGGGACACTTTCATCATCGAAGTGTTCAGCTAGTCGGAACTTTGACGGCCTGCACCAAAGACAGCGGGACGTGGAGTATGGATTTGGGACCAATTGTGTGCTAGCAGTGGCAGAGGAACTCAGGTCAAAGACTGCCTCAAGAACAGGATCTTTGCAGGGGAACTCTAAGGGATAGTTGCAAGGGAGTTGGGTTTTCGTAGATATTCATCAGATTTTGGGATATTTTGAGGTCAAGATTCCAAGCTAGTGATGTGGTCTTGGTCACAACATCCAAAGACTAGTAGAAACTGGCAAGAATAAAAGAGGCAACACTTCAAGAATAGTTGCAAAGGAATTCCTGGCTGTTTTTTGCTAGGTATTTTTGGTCAGGTTTTTGGACATGATGGGTTCAAGATTTACATCTTGTCATGTGGCATCAGCCAACACTAGTGGAATCTTGAGAGAATCAAAAGGAGACAGAAGGCAAAGAGACAATTGTACAAATGACAACAAGCTGCATTGACGTGGGAACTTGAATCTGCATTGAAGTGCCTAGGGCATGGAGTTGTCTAACTAGGGCAAAGGACATGCCATGACATCTGGGGCTCTCTTTTGAATGCAGTTTTGAAGTATTAGCCTCATATAGAGGTGAGGGCAGAGACAGAAGTTGGTGATAGCGTTCGATGGTGGGAAAGGGATGGAGGAGCATATTTCACAGACATACATTCCACAAGGGAGTTTGTGGATGCTCTTGCAAATGCCAGCGACAAACTTGTTGTTGTTGACTTCTATGCTACGTGGTGTGGTTCCTGTCGAGCTCTTTACCCTAAGTTGTGTAAATTAGCAGCAGAACATGAAGATGTTGCGTTTTTGAAGGTGAATATCAATGAGAACAAATCCATGTGCAAGAGCTTGAACATTAAAGTGTTACCCTTCTTCCACTTTTACCGAGGTGCTGAGGGTCGCATCGACAGCTTCTCTTGCTCCCTCTCCAAGCTTCAAAAGCTCAAGGATGCAATTGCTCAGCATAACACTGCAAGGTGCAGCATGGGACCACCTGTTGGAGTCGGCAACCTGTTTTCTGTGACTACAGATGATCATGCAACAGCTGGAAGCTGCTAGTGCAAAATAATAATTTGCATAACAGATTCTGTCTTTCAATTAGCTCTTGCCAGCCAGCACTAAGGTTGAGGAAGTACCTGCACACTTCTGTGTACCCTTTGTCATTGCAATTCAACTGCAGGTCAGTAGTATTCAAGTTTCTTGTGATTATATTCTGGTTTACAACGAAATCTGTACTGGATAGTAGCATTGCAATTTGGCTGATCTTCTCTGTCTGGAATCTGTACTGGATAGATATCTCTGAAAACTTTTGTGTGACCTTTGTAAGAGCCTTATTGAAGACAAGAAGAAAGAACCTCTGGAACTCAGTGGAGTGGGATTAAACTCAGGCCATCAAGTTTGTAGTGCTTCTTCATCTGTGGGTCGAATATTTTTGACTGCAAACATCATCTATTAAAAGGGGCATCCAGAGGCCAGAGAGACATGAAATATGATTTCCTGAACATCTTAACAGAATGCAACACCCAAAATTTGGACGGGTTTTATTCCTAAGCGGTTGAGCTTGTGCAAAGTGAACAACACACATTTCTGATTGTACCCCTAGAGGTTAAGGGCCTTAATGGAGATGTATGGACTCAATTCTGTTTGAATCTACACCAGGAAGAATGTTAAATGGTAGAATCTACCTATCTAAGTTGCTTCATGTATGACAAAATGGAGCTCATAAGGTGCTACCACAGTGCTGGGAAACAGACCTTGCTTGCACAGGCATCACACCTTGTGCTGATTGCCCAATTTGCCCAATTTTTCTTACCATAGAGTACCCTGGTGTGAATGGTTAAATTTTCCTCCACATTTGAGCAGATTGGGATTGCCTGAATCCATTTGCAATCTGTGTCTCCTCATACACCCCCAGAGCTTGGATTTGAGAGCCATCTCCACCTGGAGCATGGGTCATAAATTCCCCCAAGTTGAAGTCAGCCTGGCTGATAAGACAATGCTGATCTTGCAAACTTTGCTGCTGCTGCATATGGGAAGTTGCTGCCATTGCACCACTGTTTGCACTGAATTTAGACAGGGCTGGCCATTGCCCGTACTGACAGTTCTGCAGCTCCTGCAAACCTGGGACAAAATGCTGGGCCTGAAAGCCTGGAAAACCTTGTGTTGACATAGCTGATTGCTGACCCCATTTTTGCCCTTCACCTTGTAAGTAATGACTGGAAAGAAGTGAAACATCTATGATTCGGTCCTGACACCATTGTTGTTCCAGTACTGATGTGACATATGTACTACTGCCCTTGCCTTGAGCCTCAGACTCCCCACAGCTCTGAGCAAAAGAGGGCCATCCTTCTGAAGAGGACAAATGCCTCTGTTGATGTTGTAAAGTTAGATGCTCCTTGTGCATGGAGTTCATGTCTGTTCCATGTGATGTCCCTTTGGATGAATCTGGCATTGGGCATGAAGAAATACATGCAGTTTCACAGTTGCTGCTGGCAGTTAAATACATCTGCTGTTTCAACTGACTGTAGACCTCCATCCCGTGGCTCCCACCAACTTGTGATGCACCATTGAGTTCCCCCCTCAATAGAGGCTGACTGCAGGGGACCTGATGTACAAGTCCTGTTTCCAAAGCATCTGTGTTGGCCTGAAAATCTCTCCACATATTAGTCATGTTATTGGGGACTACAGCTTTAGTATTGTGCCACTGACCTCCATGGCTTATATCTTGAGGCTGAACTCTTACATTCAAGGTAACACTTGGATCTGGAACCAAGCCTACTGCAGCAGGTAAGGGTGGATTCAAACGTGGCAATCCTCCAAAAAGGTGAAAGAATGGCTCCATCCTGCCAGCCTGACCAACATCTGCAGTCCATTGATCTTGACTTCCCCACAATGCCTGAGCTGTTTCCTGATGACCAATCTCCATTGACACTTGGTTCTGGATCTTTTTGCATTTCAAAACTTCCCACATTTGCTTTCTTTCCTCCTCTGCCCCTCCTGCAGACCAATTTGAGGCCCCACCAATTTTCTGAAAAATTCCATCCAAAGTTTGCATGCAGACCTGGCTGCCCATGTCACCAAACTTGAACCCAGCAATTTTCTGCAAGCCTGGGCTGTGGCAAATAGAGGGTTTTAATGTGTCTGTAGCAACTGAGCTCTCCATAGCCCTGTCAGAATATAACATCTGTGAACCAGCCTGACTCATTTGCCTTGGTCCACTTGCCTTCGTGCTGTCAGAGTATGCCAGCCATCCCTGAGAAAGTTCTCTTGAACAAGCCAATCCTTGAGAATCTGGCTTCAGACACTTGAGCATAAAAGGTGACTCCTCTGATGGAGCTCCACAATCCTCAAGCCCCTGGTCATTTACCATATGTTGCACTTGAGCACCCTGCTTCTGCTGTTGCTGCATTTCAACTCTGGATTGCAAAGACTGAAGAATTTCAGTGTTCAATACACCTTGCATACTGGAGTGAAGAATGTTCCTGCACAGCTCCAATGCTGGTAACATTCCAGTTCCATCTCTGCCCTTTGGCCTCTCATCTAGGAGTGTATCCTTCTCTTGCTTCATCCATCCCTCAATCTGATTTTCCTCAGCACCAGTGGATACCTCTTTAAAGGCTTGATCCAAAGAGCCAGGAGGTTCCCTAGCATGACTGGCCTCTTCTTTCTGATCATTATCATGTACTTCAGTGCCTCCTAAACTTACGGCAGCAGTGCAGGGTGCATGTTTTATTTGATTCGCTTGTTTCACAACATCTGAGCTTAAAGCAGAAACTATTTCACAATCACCACACTCTCCACCTTTTGGTGGAAGAGCATGGCTATCATCTGAGTGCAAATCTGCATCCAACCTACCTGTCTTTTGCTGCTCTAAGTGAATACATGTGGTCTTGCTAGCTCCGATACCCAAGGAGGCTAACTCAGACAAACTATTTGTCTCTGCCACCATTGTCCTGCTGCAAAAATTGCCTTCTTGGGAGGCTTGTGCTTCCTCACAGAAGGTCTTTCCTGTCTCTGCTTCTACTTGCTGAACTGTGGCTGAATGGCAGGTCTTCAAGCTTCCAGGATCCCTTCTGTCAACCTGAGCTGAATTGTCCTTCAAGCACCGCTCCTCAAGTGCAGTTCTATTTCTACTGGATTGCTCATCCAGAGCAGAGGACAGCATGCTCCTTGCTTCAGCAGTAGGCAACATCAAGTTCTGGGCACTATCCTTCAAAATATGTTTATCAACAGTCACCTTACAGCTGTGTGGTTCCTGCATTTGAGGTCCTTTCACTTTGATTCTTACAAATGAGAGACCAGATTGGTGACTACTTTTCTTTGCATGCTCCACATTGAGTCCCTTTGACACATCACTTGACTTCTTACAATTGACTGTGGATCCTGGGGCATGTTGCATGGCTTGAGCACAGAGACTGCCTGCCTTCCTCTTATGCTTTCTCAACTTCTTTTTACCAGCATGTCCCTTGTATACTTTTGCTCCACCATTTTCCACCAGACAACCAACTTCTGACTGGTGCATGTCAGGTATTCTCCCTTGGCCATCAAGCTCCATTATAATTGATTTACCTACACTGATCTTAGAAGAGAGGACTGTCTCTGAACAGTCTTTATGAACAAGAGATATTGGTTGAGCCTCTTGAGCTAAACCAGCATTGCTCGTACTGTTCATTACCTTGAGATGCATACCATTCCACAATGAGTTTTCTACATTGCTTTCCAACTGTTTTGAGGGCAACTGAATGGCATCAGCCTTCGCTGACTCAGATTCCCTCACAGACAGGATCTTGTTCCTATGTACATTATCACAAGCTAAGGCACTCAGCTCTGAAATACAGACTGACCGCTGGGATTGCTGTTGACAATGTTGACTTGCAGCAGACTTCAGGCATGCACGGTAACGTAGCCTCTCACAAGCTAACACAGTGATGTCCTGAAACTTTCCATCAGCAGGAATCTCTGAAGGAGCTGGTAATTTTGGGGGTTGATTGACCACTGGTGGTTGCCTCAAAATTTCTGTGCTTATATTCACCTGCACTGCCTTGTACTTTATGGGCCTTTTACTCACACTTTCATCGACATCCTTGCTAAATTCATTATTTGCACACTGGACAGGGCAATCACTTCCACCTTTCTTATGAGGGTTGATAGATTTTTTCTTTCTTTGCATTAAAGAGTTCTTGGACTCCATGCATGACTCTTTGGAACCTTGCTTCGTCTCCACATCTTCTGTTGTACTCCCAAAGGTCCCTTCAATAAGCTTCTCCAACCTACCTCCCTTCTTTGCTGTCAAAATGTTTTTGACTTGCTGACATCCCTTTAGTGTGAGAGCAGGAAGTTCACGACCTTCCTTTTGAGGACCTCCAATTCCTGGGCACTGGACAAACACAAACTGCAGATCCATATCTTTCCTCTGGGCCTTGAACTGCCAGCCACTTAGAACCTCATTCAATGCAGCCTTTATGTTCAACTCTCTGATGATATCCTGAAGAAGTAGCACACTGCCTTTTGGGGTTTGGTGGACCCGAGGACATCCCTTCTTCCTACCCACTTTCTTCTCAGCAGGGGGATCTTTCACAGAAACATCAACCACTCTAGCAAGAAGTGCCTTGTCCTGGGTTTCAGGGACTGCAAGAGAGGTGCCACCTTCAAGGCGTATCTTGTCCAGACTTCCCATACGCTGTCGCTTCACATGGTGAGAGTTGTCATCCTCAGCTTCAGTGGAGGTGCATGGTAATGCATTTACACTATTCAAAGGCACCTTGGAAGGGCTATATTTACCCTCAGAAGTTTGCACCTTATCTACAGGTATACTCCTGGTCACCAAGCCAGATCGCTTTCTTTTTGCTCCTTGCATCACATTGGGGATGTTTTTTCTTTCACAGACACATGCCATATTCTTTTCTGAACATTGGCAAGTTTTATCAGAATCTCCTTCCAGGATCCTGAGATCAAGGAATGACTCTGTAGCCCTCCCCTTGATTGCCTTGTTTGAACTTGGTCCCCTTGAGATAGGGTATCCTGCCTGAGATTGAGCTGTCTCAAGTGACTGCATTTTAATTAACTCCTTGGCATCATCACTCCAAGAAGGATTAGTGGCATCTTCTGATTTAGCCTGAGGAACCATTGAAGTGAAGTGTGCTGCATCAATTGTGGTGACCAAACAAGAGTTGTCCTGGCTTTTGACCAGCCTCTTTCTTCCAGAAACATTTCCGCCTTCACCATCTGCAGATGAGACATCAGAGGATGCTGACTGACTTTCCACTCTTTCCATCATCGGATCCCCATAGGGTTTGTAACCATCATAGTCCTCACAGTCCAACATGAGCTCCTCAAGCCCTTCTTCACTTATGCAGGTTCCATCCTTGATGCACGGGTCCTTGAGAGCCTCTTCAAGTATTCCATCCTCTCTTTCAAACCTCTGTGCTACAGCTTCCATTTCCAGTAACCCTTCCCTAACCACAACTGACCGTGATACTCCACATGTACATTTGCGAATCTCCTCAGCATGATTAAGGCAGATTGAAACCCCCATGATACACCTGCAGTTTACAAATGCAACATAGCACATGTGCTTGCAGAGGCCACAGGTGACACTTGTATTGAAGCCTGGGGAAGTGAAATATGTCTGTGATCCCTGCTTCTTCAATAACCAGCGTACCTGGTGCTGGAACCTCATCAAGCGCACAAATGCAACCTTTACTGCATATTGTTGCTCTGAAGCTAATTTCTGAAAACAATTATCAGCCGAACCCCTTATCATTTCAGCAACATTCATAGCTTCCTTGCACAGAAGCTCCTCATGGGGAAGAAGTGGAGGCCGATTCAACAGCTCATACCGCTTGCATGCTGCTGCACCATACTGCAACCAATCTGCCATTGCAAAGTTCACTGCCTCACCACAGTTGAAACCATGACTGAAACCTGCATGATATGCCCTGGGAAATGTGATGACAAATTCACCAGGTGCCTGTACAGCCCGATAAACTGGCACCTTACTTTTACTGAGGAGGTTTGGGGGGAACATTGTTGTCTTTCCAATTAACAAATCATAAGCTGCACCTACTCCATTTTCTGATAACATCTCAGCATCATAAACAGCTGCTTGCACCACTTCCTCAAAGGCAGGGGCCGCATGCCCTGGAACCCCATACCAGGTCTTTGAGGCACCACAGTGGTGATAATTTATGCTGTACAAGTAGTGGTCTTCAACATGCCATGCAAACATGCTGAAGAGCATCCCTATGTACATCATAGGCTCCGTAACTCCCGGAATGGATGTCTCAAGGAGACGCAAAGTTGAGTTGGAAAGACGAGGAAGAACCTTCAAGTTCCATTTGCTTGTTGCTAGTGGGTCCACAGATGAATTTGAAAACGCACTCCCTTCAATATCACATCCATATTCAATGCTTGAACTTCTGCCCGAAGTGATCTCTTTCCAGAATTCCGCTTCCACAAACTTATGAGGAAGTGTCGCAGAGCTCTTAAACTTACGTGCAAAAGACTTATTTGCCATTTTCTCATACTCATAGAATGAGTAATGCCTGCCACTCATAAGAAAGGTTATTTTATCCTTGGAATCCCAGTTGGCAAGCCTCAGAGGTTGCACCCGAGGCTGAAACTTGAAGCCTACTTTCTCTTTCATGAGAACTGCTCCTGCTGGAACTGCAGCTGTCACAGGGGACAATATCTTGCAAATTCCATATGGTTGAGCCAGTGGGGCAATGCTGCGAATGTATGACAAAGGATCTTCAAACTCCTCCAAGGTGGGGTAGAACACGGGGCACATGGGAATGTCATCAATCCAGCTCACATCAGTGGTGCTGTTCTCCCCCTCCAAACACTTATGCATGTCTGACCGCGCAGGCAATACTGGCAGATTGCTGCTGCACTTTAGATTTTGTTTTTGCTGTTGCTCTTCCATTGTTGTTACTTGATATTGTGCTGCCCCTCGTTGCAATATGCTTTTTGGAACATCTCGAATTTGGAGCGCATCTCCTCCACTTCTTGCAATGACAGTACCTCCTGAATGGCCATCTGGCCTTAACTGCAGTGGTGGTCTGAGAGTTTGCTTCTTCTGTATGAGTAACTCTGGTCCTTTTTGATCTGCTTCTTTCAACAAGCACTTTCCCTTCACCATGTTGCAGCAGATAAGACCGTCGAGCCAGCAATGGCTCTATTGGAAAAACAAAGATGCGCATTGATTGATATGCAGATTTCTCAGTGCCCCTCCTTCTCTTCTACTACGGTGTAGTAACCCTCCTCAGGATTTCCGAACCAAAACCACGACTGACAAGGAGAGCTCCTTCTCGCCTGTGCTGCTGCTCCCTGTCCCACCCCTTCTTCCAAGGTTCTGCCCCCCCC
>Ga0127508_1273626_pt1 | contig 9047 bp, 1 predicted proteins | sample S1TSphfallaxMT_3_FD_94195 | JGI IMG/M metagenome (GOLD analysis project Ga0127508, IMG submission 94195) | Peat moss associated microbial communities from Sphagnum species from Minnesota, USA - S1T2_Fd - Sphagnum fallax MT (Eukaryote Community... | ecosystem: Host-associated > Plants > Peat moss >... | reverse complement strand
CTTTCATTTAGTGACAAAACACTGAGCATCATACAGTCAAATGATAGTTACTTATGGTGTTGTGGACCAGCGATGCATATAAATATCATACATTCATTTCAATACATCCAACAATTTAAGCAAAATTAAGTTATTTACAGTGCATTCATCAAATCTGACACTTTATTGATAATCTTATAGATAAAATGACATTGTGACTTTGCATAAATAAATTGCTCATTTGTTTCTGACGAATAGTTAGAGCCTTATATATATACATGTATATATACACAGCACATAATGATATCATATATTTATACATGTATGTATATACTACGTATAAAACGTAGGATATTTTGTACATCGATCGATTACGTTAGGTACGACTGTTTGGACGACGGAACACAAATATTCTGTGGAGGGTGGTAGTCAAGTGGTGATCTTGGTTTGGTCCTCGGTACAGTGCCACACCGATACATCGATTACCCGATACACAGACCACATCGACACATCAACGGGAGCTTGGAGCTTCGTCTTGAGAATTTGGTGCAACATGGAAGACATTAAAATCAGACAGACACTCACAAATCAAAATACATGTCAATGAGTCGGATGTTGGGAGCGATGCAGCCACTCGACACAGACATACCCGTATTGCTATTCACATTTAGTTATTGACGACATCCATTTGTTTACTGTTAAGAAAAGTCACTTCTTATAAGGTGTTACATAGCATTCTTATAACTACTTTACAGACGGGCAGAGGCGATGCGATTCATATAAAATACAATGGGTCTGCCTCTTCCCACAAATGCTTTAAAAATGCTTTCGGGTTTCACTTAATTTAATCTAACGATAACAAAATAATTCTAATATTAATTAACACCTAGGAAGAAAATAGTTTCGTTGATTTACTCGTCTATACAACAAATGATAACGGGTGTCACAAACATGGTTCGATTACAGGCTACCGACCCTTCCTCATTTATTTATTCTAGACATTACAATGATTAGATTACGATATGGTTCGGAAACACATTGATCCATCGCGTGGAATGCTGCATTGGAGGAATGTTACGACTACTGGGCCATATTAAGAGGACTCGACACACACACCTTCGTACATCGACACGACAAAACATATATATCCCTGAGATATAATTATTTGCTTAGTTTGTATGGGGATCGAGACAACATATACCATTCAGGGGAAACAATCCAAGCTTGTACTTATCACTAACTCTAATATGGCCCAGCTTCTCATACACCGATTCTTTTCTCATTTTGCAATAAAAGGTGGATGTATCAATTCAAAAATGTTTTAGAACAGGCAAGACAAGGGCTCATCAAAATGTATTGATTTTTGCTTCACTGGACACAGTTCGGGTTGTTCTGATACCAAAGGTTCGTACAGATTACATTATATTCGTACAATTTTTGTAGTGAACATGAAAAACCGATCATTCAAAAGCTCGTTTGTGATAATAACATAATCTTAATACTAGTCATTAAGTACAGTATTTACAAAAGGAATACAAATAAAAGGAACTAGATATAATAAATGTACTGTATTGCTCAATGTACAAATTGATCATCTGTTAAAATAAATCTTATTTTACATATACAATTGTCGACTGATACTTATACATTTCTAATGATACTTTCCATTTAAATTTGATATAATAATACACGGTCTCATTTGGACCGAAAAACATTCATAAATAAATGCCGCTCACAACTAATATCAGCTGGTAACAAATACATAATTAATATAAAATTAATATTGGAAAAAATATTAAAATATAAAAATATAGGAGAAGCGTACACATTATGTATATATTTATTGCTATGCTCTTACGTCGATAAACGTATCTTAAAAACTAAAGAGTGGAAATCGCCTCCTATTACGAAATAAACGAGTTAGGAAATTATTATGAGGCGTAAACTAAATAGATCAGTCAAAAATGGTTTGCTTGGGTGTTGCAGAAACACTGACACGATGCGTGGCATGACACAAATGAGCTTAAGAATGACATAGATCCACCGCATCGCAGACATACACAGAACATTACCGCTATAAGATATATTTTTCATTAGTTTTTAAAAATAAACATCATTTTACATCGATACAGTACATTTTAAATCGGTACGGTTTTAACACGAATTCGAGATAGAACGGTTCATGTAAATTGCAAACATCCAAAGTATTAAATTTGATAAACATTTCAAGCTTCAAACAACACTGACGATTATTATATATAATTTTATTATTGACAAAGACGACTGAAAACAATTAAGTACAGATAGAAAATATAGCAAACTTCCTACAACCACCCAAACACACCACACACTCTCCGGACTTGTCCTAGGACATTTGTTCGTTCCACTGATGATGCCGTAACATCACGCACACAACACTTACAGCGGATTCATTCTACCGAGGCACTTCAGGGGAAATTTCCTGTCACGATACACCTTCACTCATCATTCATTTGAGCAATGTAAAGTAGAAGAGGTCGGCTCAGGGATTCGACTCCATGATATTGTGAACCTGCTCAAGTTTATATGCCAGTCTCAACTTCTGAGAAAATTCATCTTCCTCCAGCGTTACACTTAATTGTTCATTATATTTCATAGCATAACTGTACAATTCCTGCAGTGCACAATTTGTGTTGAACTCTGTCGAATGGGCTCTGGATTCCTCTGCCAGCATAGCACCCATGTCTTGGTCGGAGATGGCAGGCATCATCTTGATATCCGAGTAGTAGCGTTCCACCCACTCTTTGTACACCGGGATGTCTTTAGCATACAGCAGCTTTGAGCTGGGGGAATCCTTGCCCAGCCTGTGGTCTGAGGTGGAGCAAGAATCCATGAAGGTCTGAGCCACCACTGACAAGCAGGAGTCCACGATGTTCGACTTGTGAATGTCAAACACAAAGTTTGGGTTTTTTATCAGATTCACCCAGAACCGCAGAGGTAGACTGTTGCTCTTCCAGGTGTGAACCACCTCTGGATCGGTGATGCTATGCTGGAGGGCTTGGTCGTCAAGGAAGTCAAACATGTACTTGATGGCGAGTGGCAGAGCGCTGCCCCGGTGAGCCGTGCTGAAGATTGTCTCAAACAAGTCATCCACAAACTTTTGCAAGGTTCCCTTTGTAGCCAGTAACCTCGTCAGGTAAATTTCAGACACCATTTTGTTTCCTCGCTCTCCTTCTTTTTGTGCATCTGTGTCATGATGTTTGACTAAATGCCAGACCTTGAGTCCTCCATCATGGTCATGGTTGAGAGGGGAAGTAGCACGGCTTAACGGAGGGGATCCAGAGCTGAACTTGTGACTGAGGTTCAGTGTCTCGTATTTGTGCGATTTGTCTGTCTTGTCTGACAGGATCGACAGGTTGTAGATAGAGGACTGTTTCGACACCAGGTTCAAACAAGCCCCATCAGGTACCCTATAATGGTTAAGAGTATTCCTCTTCTTCCATTCGCCCTCTGTCTTTGTTGTACTATCATCATCATACAGAATTAACCTACCAGAAGTGCCAGTTCTCCACTCGACATCTAAGTCGTCTTTGCGGGGACGTTGGCTATATGGAACATTTCTATAAATGGTATCTAGAGCTTTCTCTTTCACTTGCGATATAGTATCACAGTCCAGTACTTTCACTTGAACATTCTCTGTGTTGGGGTCGAGACCCGTCACAAAAACTGTCTGTTGTGAAATGGACACTAGCACAGTGAGTGGTTTGAAGTCTATGGATTGTCTGATAAGTTTCTCCTCACTGAGGGAGTATCGTGCCTCGGATGAGATGGAATCCACAGGTCCCTTGTCCACCTGCTGCTTCATAGCTCGGAACAACATGTACAGCGGCTCTCCCGCACACTCCCGCAGGAACTTGTACAGGAGGAACGTGAACCATGCTGAGAGCATCTTCTCTGCTACGCTTTCAGTCCTGCGAAGCAGAAGTTTGGGATGACTTTTCCCTTCCATGCACTTCTCAATCAGCTCCGCAAGCAGAGTTTTGAGAATGTCTGTACAATACTCCATCTTGCTCTGAAGTGTCACCATGATTAGTGAAGCTACGTTAACCCTGTCTCTCATGGAGAAATAGCGATTGCTCTCCAGGGTGCGAATGAACAGCAGCAAGAAGGTTTTGTTAAGGATGAGTTGGCCGAAAACACGCAGACCTTTGTCATTGCGTAACAGTTCCGGCCTTTCCCACTGCAGTACGGCATGGTCCTCAGTGCTGGGAAACAGAATCTTCATGGCATACGTGCGGTAGTCCAGGAACGGAATGCCTCCAGACGTCAGATCCCCAGTCAAATCTGTCATCTCGGTTTGAAGTTCGGCAAAAGCTTCTTTGCACTCTGCCGCCACCCGGAGCTCCAAAATGTCCATCTGCTCTTGCATGTTCTTGAGGACCCGGTTGCTTTCCGTTGACTTGCGGCGATAAGCGATGAGAAAAGCCACAAAGATGATGAGCAGCAACATGATGCCAGCGATGACACCAAACAAGGCAGGTTTGCTGAGAGGCCCGTTGATGTCTGTGGGCGACTCATAGCTGAGACGGCCAATGGTGTAGCGTAAAGCCCCACCCGCACCCACCAACACCACAACTTCTGGGAGACTGTTGGGTTCCACGGCCTGACTGTCATGGCTGTCCAAGGGTTGTGTGGGCGGAGGACGGCAAGTCAGTTGCTGTCTAGACAGCGAAGTTACGTTGCAGTCTGCATTTCCAATCTTCACCTTTACATCAGCCTCTTGGCAAGCCCTGTCTAGATGTTGTCCGTTTATAGTCAAGTAGTCGCTCTTGTAATACTTGACTTCCTCGTCAAACTTATCGTAGATGGGGTTCGGGTACAGCAGGAAGGGGCTGAAGTTGAGCCTCGTCAGGTTTTGAACACCAGCGACGTTGTCCATCTTGAACCCATATTCCAGCTTCTTTGGGATTTCCGCATCCAACTGCAAGCTCCCAATGTCTATCTCTGGAGAGTAGCATTTCATCAGAGAGTTGCTTCTAACATTGCATTTGCTGAGAAACATCTTGCCGTTCAAATACACATACATCTGTGGATTTTGAATATAGGCGAGGTTTTTGCCTGTCACAGTGATCAAGATGCCTCCTGCTGGAATTCCTTTTGGAATTTTCATCTGACCACCAACTCCAGACTCGGCAGACTCTATTGTGGGGTCTTCGACATACTCGAACAGTTCCTTGTCGTAAGATCGGTCGCCTTTATCAAACTTCATTTTCACCTTCCCACTCCTCTGACGATCTGAAGCACTGGTGATGCACAGAGCTTCATTGGGGCTGGTGGAAATTATTTCACACGGCAGAGTATCGATGAAGGCCTGAATGCGAGATCCTGCGTTCATATAGTTGCCTTGAATTTTTAACAAAGTTCCGCCTGATCTTGGTCCAAACTTTGGCGAAATCGACTCCAAACTGGGGTCGACAAACTCATACGTCTGTTTGCTTTCGCCTCGGAAGTCCTCGACCCTCACAACGACTGGGCCACGCCGCATCACATTTGTCCCAGGACTGTCCACTCGACATACAATCCTTTTTGTCTTCTCGTAAAGTTCTTCATACGGCTCACAAGGAAGGCCAGCGACCTCCACTCCCCCATAGATGTCCTGGTAGGTCTTGCCGAGGTTGATGCCCTCGATGGTGATGTTGGTGCCGCCCTCCCAGGGTCCCAGCTGTGGAGTGAAGCTGGTCACCTCCGGGTTGGGGCAGGTGTGGTTGCGGTTCAGCCACACGCCGCCTCCCCGGTCACATTGTTCGCTGACCTCGCACCGGTCTGAGACCTGGCACCAGCCACACGCAAACTTGTCTGCCAGCGCCAGGCACATGCCACAGTTGTCAGCCATCTCCCGGCACCGGTAGATCACCACATGGATGTTGTCGGGGTTGTCCAAAGGTTTGGATCCGCCCCAGATGACAGCGAAGGTAGCCGTGATGTTTGGTGCCTTGGACGTATAAGAGAACTCCATGCTCTCACAGTAGATGGTGTCCCCCAACAAGTTAGCGTTGACGCTGGTCACTCGCCCCTCTATGTTGAACTGACACACGAACCTCGTCTGCACAATGAATTGCCCAATGATATGTACTTTGACCCGCAGACTTTTCTTTAACCCTGATGACACTAAAATTTCTGTGGAGCCACCAGTGGTGGCGTTGATGGTGGGGCAAAACCCAGGCCCACTGCGGTAGCTGGGGCCTATCCTGCTAACTCCAGTGACAAGAATGTCGTTGCGGCAGTTCTCGGCAGTGTCGTGGGTGCAGCGGTGGCCATCCACGCACCAATCACAGGGGAAGCTCGAGGACACACACTGAGTGCAGGAACTGTATGTGTTGCAATCAAAGAATGTGAAGTTAGTCGCCACAAAGTCCGGGCCATTGGTCATCCGCACAGAGAGCTTGGCAGTGAAATGGTGTTGTCCAGGAGGAATGGAGGGCAGCAAGTCAGTGCGGGGAGTGGTGCAGTTGACCCCGTACGGTTTACGAGTGGCGTTGGTCGTTAGTGTTTTGTCCAGGGCCGTGAATGCACACTGGAACTGCCCAGACAGTGTAGGCAAATTGTCTATCACTAATTCCAACGTTCTGGCAGTGGTTCGCTGTAGCTGGTTGGGTGTGACGGTGGTGATGGTGGTGCAACGGCCACTCTTGTAGGAGATCCAGTACAACACGTCCTTAGCTGCATCTTGACAGTCACTACGTAGGCTGCACTTGTTCTCCAATGAGCACCATCCGCAGTAGGGATCTTTGGCTCCCAAACAATCCCAGCAAGACTTGTACACGTTGCATTCTTGCACCTTCACTTTAGACACCTTTCGTTCCGTCATAACGTAGAGGTGCATGAGTTGGTTGTCAAACCTCAGGTCAGGGTTGACAGGGGAGTTCTCCATTACCACCAGGTCCCCATACTCCTGAGCCATCTTGGAGCTCTCCACAACAATCTTCTTGAGGTGGCCGTTGCTGGTGCCTACAAAGACCACGGTGTAGTCACCGGTGGATGTGGCCGCGATGGCTGTGAGGTGATGATTGAAGACCAACACGGGTACAGCAGCCATCGGCGTCTCTCCTCCCAACGGAGTGTTCACATCCAACCCACAGAAGTCCTCGCCAATCGTCTGCAGCTTCGTTAGAATGCAGTTGTGACTGGGCGAAATGAAGTCTAGACCTCGGTTGCCCATGCCGGTGAAGCAGGTCTTGATGTTCTGCATGAACTTTCTGCGGATGGCCTTCAACGAGTAGACGCACAACGCACTGTACTGACTAGGCTTGCTGGAACCTTCCCCTTCTGTCTGTTCACTTTCAGAGAACACGGCGAAGAGCACGTCGTCTTGAGCCGTGATCCCAAGATCGGCCGCCAAGTCCGAACCGGGTTTCCCGACGAACCCCGCTTGAACTAGATTGTAAGCTTTTCCTCCCTCGCTGATACAGTCTATGGGAATTTCCGTGTAGGAATAATAGTTGCTATCGTCGAAACACACCCGCACCAGTTTCGAGATGAAGGGGGATGGAGAGCTGTACTTCATCTGGGTGGTCAAGAAGTAACTGAAGCCTTCGGACGCAAAGCCGTAGATGTAATTGATCGGATAACGTTCCCTGGCCAAAGAATTGATGAACATCCTGGTCCCCGTGGTAACGGCGGTGGCGGCAATCATGAACATCTTGTCCTTGTCCAGACTGCGCGAGGAGACGGCCGGCACCTCCGATCTGTAAGGCGAGTTCCCGGTGTAGGTGACTCCGACGTACATGACTTGCGTCACCGGAGGGTTGGGCGGACCGGGCGCGATGAAAGCGACCGTCGATGCCGTGGCGTTATTCGCGACCACCGCTTCTTTCACCGACGCCGCTACATCGGAGATGTTGTGGAGATTCCTCACCAAACACATGCCTTGGAACAAGCTGCCACAAGAGATCAGTCTGCTGGTGGTGTAATCTATGACCAAAGCCTTGTTGACATTATCCGTCTTCTTCTTGACCACGTTGGTGGGACAGTCGATGACAGAGCACTCGGGAGAGTCTTCCTGCGGCCCGGTCACGTCGCTCATCACCAGCTCCAGATCAGGAGACAGCTGGTACAGTCTGTTGACAGCGCCCACGTACACGCGCCCTGTGTTCTTGTCCACCACCATGTGATTGAACTTCTCTGTGCCTGCGTCGTCGGCAAAGGTCTTGATGATCGTGGTGGTCACCCCACCCAGGTGGAGTGACACAAACAAGAGCAGGTGCAACACTACTTGCATACTGCTCGCTCCCTGTCACGTCATATGGGACTCCTTGTTTAGAAGTGTATCCGCTTGAATGTTTAATCATTTGCTTACTAAAGAACGTTAAGCCCAATGTTTAGGCCAATAAATATCCATTGTCTAACCATAAAACACTAACTACACTTGCAAAATGTCCACCATCTGCAAGCAACATGTGCCGTAAATAATTTATCACTGCTGATTTTACCTCGACTTCTCATTCCAATAGAAAAACTCGTAAAAAAATATCAATATTCATATCCATCGAGCCTTATATTCGTCCTTAAAATACTAATAAGGCTTCAAACTCTGATATTAGGTTGCACATACGACACACGAATAGGCCTACCTACCACATAGCTTTTTATCCACTCCCACTCACTCACATAATGTTCATCCGTCCGGGATTTATAAAAAATATACAATCTTTACATATCGATCAGCTAAATTCCATCCGGCTCCACACTCCAACAACATAGATAAATCCACAAACGTCAAACCCAGTGATCTGTCGCCATTGGCACTAGCAGTCACGACTTTCCTTGCACAGAACCCACACAGTATTGGTAATCACTTGTTTACTGTAACAGCACAATTTGAAAAGTAATTCAGATCCATCGAGCCCAAAAAATTCTGAACTAATTGTATCAGCAAGTGGAGATTTGGTGGTAGGTATGGAAGTCCATTTATATATAAACAATCGACCGATTCTGCACAGCCCTAATTACACGTTTCCTGTCCATACTACACTGAATGACTGAATGGCCCGGCACGACACAGACAGAGCGAGCGCGAGCAGCAGATTATG
>Ga0127508_1082378_pt1 | contig 9357 bp, 10 predicted proteins | sample S1TSphfallaxMT_3_FD_94195 | JGI IMG/M metagenome (GOLD analysis project Ga0127508, IMG submission 94195) | Peat moss associated microbial communities from Sphagnum species from Minnesota, USA - S1T2_Fd - Sphagnum fallax MT (Eukaryote Community... | ecosystem: Host-associated > Plants > Peat moss... | reverse complement strand
TCTCCCTCAGTCTATTAAGTTGAACTGTTATTCCATTCGATGCGATGATAGTTATTGTGGATATAGAATTAGGAATATTTTATATATTCGCTTTGTCTTCTCTCTCAACTCATGGAATAATAATGTCTGGTTGGGCTAGTAATTCTAAATATGCTTTTTTAGGTAGTATGAGAACAGTGGCTCAATTAATAAGTTATGAAATTTCAATAGGGTTATTAATAATACCCATTTTATTATTCACAGGATCTGCAAATATATCAATAATTGTGGAATTTCAACGGGAAATTTTCTTCATTTTCACCTTTCTACCTTCGTTCATATTATTCTTCATATCAATTCTAGCCGAAACTAATAGAATACCTTTTGATCTAGCTGAAGCTGAATCTGAATTAGTTTCTGGTTATAATATTGAATATTCTGCCATAGGTTTCGTCTTTTTCTTCCTGGGGGAATATAGTAATATTATATTAATGTCAAGTTTATTAGTATGTTTATTCTTAGGTGGTTTTTTACCTATTTACAATACTCATATTTTGACACAAATACCTGGTTGATTTTGATCCTCGTTCAAATTAATTGCAATCTTATTCCTGTTTATATGAATAAGAGCATCATTGCCTAGATATAGATATGATCAGTTAATGTTTTTAGGATGAAAATTAATTTTACCTTTATCCCTATTAATTTTATTATATTCTTTCATCACTATAATATTATTCTCGGCATAGAATATGTATTTAGAGTAGAGATAATATATATTTTATAGAATGAATTTGAATATATTATTAGGAATATTTTAATAAATAGTATAAATAGGATGATATTTTAGTTATATAGCTATTTACTTATTCCTTCCTAAATTAATAAATCGTGAATTTAATAAATTCATTCATGATTACTTGATTTTATAAAATAAGGCATTTCTTATTCATCCGTACAATTAAAATAATTAATTCATTAATAACCCATATAATTAAAACAATTAATTTATTATCCATCCATATAGATGAAATAATTAATGGAATAAAATCTGATTTTATTCTAGCAAATGATCCATATAATGCACATTTTGTTGATCCAATAACAGAATATGCATATTATTTAATCTTTATCCATCATTATTCTTTTTGATTCATGATAATAATATTATCACTAGTAACATGATCTCTATCTTATATCCTGGCGAGAAATAATTTCACGAAATATAATCTTAGCTTATATTTAAATCTGTATTTATGCGTAAGAAAAATTATCCAAGATAGGCTTTTTGCCCTATGCGATGTATTCCATGTTATTAGACATACTCTGATTTCTTTAAGCAAAAATATTTTAGTTTATATCATTACACATAATAATTTTTTCAACTATGTAATATATCCCTTTTATTCGTCAATCCTGAAGAAAGCAAAAAAATTGATATGTTAATGATCTATATCGTGTTAAAAAGGCTAGAACGGAATATCCTATTTTTAGAATAAAACATTTGATTAGATTGAAAAATAACCAATTAAGATATAATTATGAAAATTTGCGTAAAATTTTTCGATTAATTAAAAAGAGAAAATTTAAAGTAAATCCTCTAATTGGTTCTAATAAATATTTTATAGGAATTTTATCGTATATGAAAAGAAATTATTCATTATACTGTTATGATCATACATTGAATATAATAAATGAAAACCAAATTCATGAATATTTAGGAGGTTTTAATACATATTCAAACAATTTATTATTTCATAATAATAAATTTGATTATTATTATAATTTTAATAAGTTTTTAGCTAATTTAAAATTCAATCATAGTTTTTTACTCGAATTCTGTTGAGCTTTTTTTCCCACATTAATAGTATTATTATTACTTTTTCCGGCAATATTTCTACTATATCTATCGGAAAATGATGAACATCCACGTGTAACTATTAAAATTTTAGGTCATCAATGATTTTGATCATATCAATTTAATAGTTGATATTTCAATAACGATTATTACCATGGTTTGGATGATATGATTCTTAATTTCAATGAAATTAAGAATTTTTATTTTAAAGAATATGTTGCTCATCATGTATGGCATGATCTCATGAATAAGTCAGATCTTATAGAAGATAAGTTACTTGTTCACGAACATATTTATTCTGCGTTTGATAATATCCTAAATTTAATAGAGCATAATATTATGGGCGCTCAAAATTTGTTAAAATATTGATGATATAGTGAGCTTGTTCATATTGATACTTTTCCAATTATTTGTAAATTCTTTATGATAGAATCGGAAAGGCACGGGGAAAAGTTTTATCAATCATTGGGGTTATTCTTGGATGGAATCATGCTCATTAATTACTGGAAGAAAGTTCGATTGGCAACTTTCGAGAAGATATTTCCGAGAATAACTTCTGAGATCGAAACAGTGGGGTATAAGGATTATCCTTCAAGTAGGGTTTTCGACCCTACCGAAAGTTTACTCCATGCAAAGTTTTATCGTAAAGTGATAAAATTATTTAATGGTTATTTCAAAAAATTATTAGACGATGAAACTTTGTGCGGAATAATAGGAGAAAATCCATTTATTTCAAACTTACGTAAAAATGTACGATTGTGTCAAAATGATATTAAACTTAACTTTTCATTCGAAAAATTAATTTCCGATCTTAAATCATATGGATCATTAAATAATCCTTTTGGCTTTCTCGATTATGATAGTAGATTAGTAGCTACGGGAGATTTATCATTTGGGGAAAAGCGTTTATTGGAATGTGACAATCCTGTTTTGGTGCCTATAGGAGTACCTATTAGATTTTTGACAACATCTTTAGATGTTTTACATTCTTGATCAATTCCAGCTTGTGGTATAAAAATGGATGCTGTTCCTGGTCGATTGAATGAATTAGTAGTTGTTATAGAGGCTCCGGGAATTTTTTTCGGTCAATGTTCTGAATTATGCGGATATAATCATGGGTTTATGCCCATTAAATTAATAGCTGTACCCATTAATGTATTCGTTTAAACTATTATTACGCGTAAATAATATGATGATTAAAAATTTTATACATTTGCTAAAATTTTTATTATCACCAATCCATAATGAATGGAAAAATATTTTGAATATTTTTTTCCGAATCCTAGAAACGGTTTTAATGATTAATGTAATAGAAAACAATTTATTATTACAAAATCAGTTTTGTTTTATTAATGGATCAGGGAATAAATCTAGTGGAAATCGAACTGGAAATGCTTATTCGGGAAAAAAATATTCAAAATATTTTAGATTTGATAGATGGGCTGAGAGAAAAAAAATAGATTATGTTATATTCGATCATATAAAATTAACATTCGAAATTTTTCATAAAATACCGAAAGATAGTTTCTTGAAAAATTCCAAATTTTTCAAGAAAATTCATTATTTATGTCGGTTCACTTTCATTAATAATAAATTAGATCTGCTTATGCACCAAAGTAAGGTGCGTATATCTGAAATGGTTCATAGGATAATATATAATGAAAAATATCGTAGATTGAATTATAGTTTATACAATGTTTTATTCATAAAGCCTAGAATGTTTAGACGTAAATATCCTATTTTTTCAATGACTAGGGATATTATCAAATGGTATAGATATAGGTGTAAAAAGATGAAATACAATTCAATATATACAATTAATTTTATGTGGGCTTGATTTTTACATATGGATTTATTCCAGAAAATTATATTCTTTCTAACCATAGGAGTTTTATTCGAAGCCTTAGTATGGTATCCTTGAGAAGCCTACAAAGAAAAAAATGGTTTTAATGAATTTGAAGAATTCTTGAACTGGGTTAGAGAACAGCAAAAGCCAAAACGGAGTAAAAATGTTCCTCTTACTGTGGAAGAACGTATAGCTAAAATGCAGGTGGATGATTTCAAAGCTAAACGTGCAAAAATACAAACGTATCTACAGATAGAAGATGAATTACTAAATTTGGATCTTACGCCTGAAGAATTCGAAAAAGCCAAACAGAAAGTATATGCAGATATTTTGAGATATAAAAAAGATTTTGATCTTTATAAAGATGAGGAAAATCTAACTTTTGCGAATAAATCTGATGAATTCGAAGCATTTATATCATATGCTCGTGAAAAGTTTATAGAGGAACATAGGGCTGAGGTGAAGAGGGTGGAGGATGAAAAGGAAAAAGATAGAGAACGTAGATGGAAATTTAATCCTAAGGATAGATATAAATAATCATGAAAAATTATTTATATTGCTTGTATACTGTAGTTAATGTATGGAATAAATAATTTTCCAATTTATAACAAAATTATTGGAATTTTAAATGAATAATTTATGGGGTATAAAAAAATTTGGAGTATATATAAATTTTAATAATTTATTTTAGATCAAAGATTTATCATTAGAGTTAGGAATGAAGGGAATAAATTGTATTAAGGGATTAAAAAGGAATATATTATAATCAATTGAACCAATTATGGAATATTTAAATGGAAGATTAAGATATAATGAATTTATTGAAATTAAATTGAATGATATTATTTATAAAATTGAAAATATATTTACTATATTTCAATTTTGTTTCACCAAACAAATTTTTCTACCTTGTTTTTGTTATCATGAACGATTGAGTATAGCCGGTAATTGTAGAATTTGTTTAGTACAGGTAGGTTCTAAATTAATGGTTTCTTGCGCAATGCCCTTGTTAGAAAATATGATAATATATACAGATAATAAACGTGTACGTTTTGCACGACAAAATGTTTTAAAATTTTTATTAGTAAATCATCCATTAGATTGTCCTATTTGTGATCAGGGAGGAGAATGCGATTTACAGGATATTTCAATAGTTTTTGGATCATATAAAGATTATAATCTGATATTACCAAAACGTTCGGTTACTAATCTAGATTGTTGTGGTCCTTTTGTTAAAACAATCATGACTAGGTGTATACACTGTACACGTTGTGTAAGATTTTTTCACGAAATTATAGGTAATTTCGATATAGGAGTTTTAGGTCGTGGGTTATATACAGAAATAGGTACTTATGTAGAAGTTTTTTTTGATCATGAATTATCCGCAAATATTATAGATTTATGTCCTGTGGGAGCATTATTACCAATGGTTAATGCTTTCACAGCACGTTCTTGAGAATTAACCCCCATTGAAAGTATTGATGTTTTAGATTCTTTAGCATCTTCAATACGAGTAGATATTTCAAATAATAGAATTATTAGGATATTACCATGTTTGGATGAGGATGTGAATGAAGAATGAATTACGAATAAAACACGATTTTTCTACGATTCTATAATATTCCAACGATCAAATATTCCATGACTTAAAATATATAATAATTATATTAATGTTAGTTGAATATTTATTTTAGAATATTTATTAGATTTCATACTCATTAATGCTTATAATTTTTTGGAAGTAAGAACAGGTAATTTTACCGACTTAGAAACAGCAATTTCTATAAAATCTTTTTTTAATAGTTTCGGGTGTTCTAATATTAACACCAATTCTTACGGATTCGGGTATGATTTTAGAGCAAATTTTTTATTAAACGATACACTTTTTAACCTGGAATCACTCGATATTTTCCTGAATATAGCAATTAATTTACGTTATGAAGCTCCTTTAATATGTACTAGATTACGCAGACGTTTTCTCTCAAATAATATTCTCGGTTATTCTTTCGGATTGTCGATAGATTATTTAACTATTCCTATAATCAATATAGGAAATAGTCTAAATCATTTGTATTTATTCTTGGAAGGAAAATATTATTTTTTACGTAATTTCTTCTCCACGGATATTATAGAGAATAATTTAAATCTTTTAAATATTAATTATAATATAGTTAATAATTTGAAAATATTTTTAGGTTCATCCATATTAATTAGAGTAGATGGTGATTCTATTCATAAAGGTTTATCTACTTGAGGAAATTTTTCAGGGATTTTAAATATTAGGACAAGTATTATTCCGACTTTTTTAGGATATATTTCTATACATGAAGTAGGATGTTTAATGAATCAAAAATTTTTACAATTATATGATTTTAAAGTTGATCGAAAAATTTTATTCCTATATGGAATGGATGAAATATATCCCATTGAAAGAGATAATATTTTTCGGATTTATCAAGGCCCCTTTTTAAATCATTTACCACGATTTGATATTTTCCTACCAATCACTACTCCCATTGAACGAATTTCTAGTTATTCAAATTTAGAAGGACGTTTTCGTAAGACTAGAAAAATAATTAATTCATATATGTATTCTTTCACAGATTTAGAAATTCTACAAGCCTTAACCATTTTGAAACGGTTTAAAATATATTATAATTTTTCATTATGTTATAGTTTTTACAATACTTTCAAATTTTTTCACAATGTCATTAATTATTTTTGTATATATTCTCCCGATATAGTCAATTATAACAATTATTTATACAAAATAACTTTTATTTCTAACAAATTATTTATATTCGATGTAGAAATATATAATCCCTATTTACAAATGTTAAATTATTGTTCAAATATAGTTTTTTGCAATTCCATTTATTCTACATCAGTAATGAATTATTATTCAAATGATTTATATAGTAAAAATTCTAAGGTTTTATCCCTCGCTGCTAAAAAAATACAATTCTCGAATTTTTCCCTATATAGGGTTTAATACAGTGAATATATGTCTAGAAGGAAAAAACACTTACGAGAGGAGAGGAAGAAAAGGAAGTTTTTAGACTTCCTTCTAAACTTATTGAATAAGTTTAAAAATTTTTTAACAAGATTGTTCTCCGAATTTAAGGTCTTTCTCAGATCTAAAATCTTGTATTACAAGGAGAAGTTTGTTCAATCCATCAAAGATTTATTCCATTCCCTGTGGAGAAAATTAACATTATGAAATATTATAAAATTAATTTTGGAAATTTTCTTCTGATATATAGCTATAAACCTTTTCATCATGAATGGAATGATTTGGTTTAGATAAAAAAATTTATTCCATTTGAATTATTATAACAATATATTTACTCAGTATAAATCATTTTATCTCATGGGATAAAATGTTACGATTGTATCGAACAATGATATAAATATGACTTATAGTAAGTTTAATACACTATTATTTTTCAACCATGGAGTAATACATTGTAAGATAATAAACATATAATTATCCTATCGGACAATATACTCTGATAATAATAGCACATTATATTCGTGTACGAATTTGAAATTAATTATTGGGGTAGGAATGCAAATGACTCGACTGTTTAGTAATCTTCACTATCATTTACTCCCTATCTACAATAAAATATTATCTCCAAATTTTTTCCCCATTATATTATAATAATTATCCTAGTAAATAGATTTGGATTATATCAATCGTATCGTATTATCAATAATGAATAAGAACTGGATAAAACCTATGGTACTCATCCATTGGATACCTTGTTGGATACAGCAAAGTATTTGATAAATAGGTACTGGTATAAAATCATTAATACAATTCTTCACTCGATAGAATACTGTATTATTTCGTAGATATGGAGCAATATTTTCCAGGAATCAATAAATAATAGTTCCTTGTATAATCTATTAGACACTCCAGATATTAATGTGAGAATAAATATTTATTCCACAATCGTCTTATTTAGTCTGTTATAAAAAGAGCAGATATTATATGACCCTTGGTTAAATTCAATTACAGGTCAGTCTATTGTGATTTATAGAGTATAGAAACACGAATCTATTGATGAGATTCGACCGTGAACAGCAATAGATAGAATATTGAGTTATTATTATCATTTACCCGTAATTTATAATATTTTACATCCTTAAATTTTCCCCCTCTCAATAGTCGGCCCGGGAGAATAGATTTAGATGATATTAATTATATTATTGTAGATAGAGAAGGTATAAATCTATTTAATTGTATATTCTAATCATTCTACTACCATTTCTCAATGTTATATTATCACTTGGTTTTGGTAGATATCTAGGGAAAAAGGGCTGCATGTTTATATGTACAATCTGTATTCTCGCATCCTTTACCATCTCATTGTTAATATTCCATGAAATTGGTTTAAATCAAACAATAGTCTCACTCAATTTGATTGATTTCATAAAAATTCAAAATATTATTATTAATATTGGATTTTTGTATGATAGTTTAACGAGTATCATGCTAATAATAATAACTTTAATCTCCTTTTTCGTCCATTTATACTCCTCTGGATATATGTTCCATGATCCTTTCTTTATTAGATTCATTTGTTATTTGTCACTTTTCACTTTCTTCATGATTTTTTTAGTTATTAGTGATAATCTTGTAACCATGTTTATTGGATGAGAGGGTGTAGGGTTATGTTCATATTTACTAATAAGTTTTTGATATACACGTATTCTGGCAAATAAAGCAGCGATTAAAGCAATGTTTATGAATAGAATTGCTGATATTTTTCTAATATTTTCTACTATTATTATACTTTACACTTACAATATAACCGAATATGTTATAATTTTCGAGTTAATTTCCCTCGAAATAACATTACAACAAAATTTATCATTAATAGGTTTATTGATGAATAAGTTTGTTGTAATAAGTCTTTTATTATTAATAGGTGCTGTAGGTAAATCAGCTCAAATGGGATTACACACCTGATTACCCGATGCTATGGAAGGGCCTACTCCTGTTAGTGCTCTATTACATGCAGCTACTATGGTAACAGCTGGTATTTTTTTAATATTAAGATGTTCCTACTTATTCAATAATATTGATAATATATTATTATTGATAGTATTAATAGGGGGTTTTACAGCATTTTTCTCAGCTTTAATTAGTATTTTCCAATATGATATTAAAAAAATAATAGCATATTCAACTTGTAGTCAATTAGGGTATATGTTTTTATCATCAGGGTTTTCTCTACATGATATAGCCATATTCCATTTATTCAATCATGCTTTTTTCAAAGCATTGTTATTCCTAAGTGCAGGTTCTCTAATCCATTCTTTAATGGATGAACAAGATTTAAGACGTATGGGAAATTTAATATTCATTTTTCCAATTACGTATATATCCATAGTGATAGGGTCTTTAGCTATTATAGGTTTTCCCTTCATAACAGGTTTCTATTCGAAGGATTTTTTATTCGAATCTTTACTAACTAGATATCTTATAGATTCTATATATATATATGTGATTGTAATAACAGCTGCTTTTCTAACAGTCTTTTATTCAATGAGGTTAGTATTATTCGTATTCTATCTTGATATCAATACTTATCGTATAATTACAATGAAACAAACTATAAAATATTCATATGAAATATTTTATAGTTTGTTTCATTTATCCTTA
>Ga0127508_1093394_pt1 | contig 9439 bp, 5 predicted proteins | sample S1TSphfallaxMT_3_FD_94195 | JGI IMG/M metagenome (GOLD analysis project Ga0127508, IMG submission 94195) | Peat moss associated microbial communities from Sphagnum species from Minnesota, USA - S1T2_Fd - Sphagnum fallax MT (Eukaryote Community... | ecosystem: Host-associated > Plants > Peat moss >... | reverse complement strand
GGCCGGGTGACCCGAGTTCGAGTCGTGCTGATGAACCTACAGTGGACTTTCACCGAGCCGCCCAGGCCCGCCAAAATGGGAAGTTTCAAAGAAGTTTCCTCAATCGTCATCAATGGAAAAACATACAATGTGGTGGACTCGCTGCCAGGGGACATCACACTCAATGAGTTCATCCGCAACTTCGCCCACCTCAAAGGCACCAAGTTCATGTGCCAAGAAGGAGGATGTGGAGCCTGCGTTGTCTCTGTCAAGTCCAAACATCCCGATACAGGGGCCACACTTAACTATGCCGTCAACTCATGCCTGGTACCTCTGATGATGTGCAAGGACTGGGAAGTGACCACCGTGGAGGGTCTGGGAGGCAAGAACCACGACCATGGCTACCATGACATCCAGGCCCGTCTAGCCAAAGGCAATGGCTCCCAGTGTGGCTATTGCAGCGTGGGGATGGTTATGAATATGTACAGCTTGTTGAAAGATAAACCAGAGTTGTCGATGATGGAAATTGAGAATTCATTCGGAGGTAACTTGTGTCGCTGCACTGGATATCGGCCTATTCTCGACTCTTTCAAGTCTTTTGCTAAGGATGCTCCTAAGGAACTTGTTAGGAAATGTGCTGACATTGAGGATTTGTTGAACATCTGTCCTGTGAAAAAGAAGCCATGTGCTAGCAACGGCCACTGCAATGGAGTCAGTTGTCCTTTGGACGACACTGAGGTAGTGCAAATCCAAACGTCAAGCAGAGTGTCTCTTCAGGACGGCACCTCCTGGTACCATGTAACTGACAAGAGAGAGATCTTTGAAATTCTAGACATGTGTGAAGAAAACAACTACATGCTTGTTGGTGGCAACACTGCTCACGGAGTGTATCGTATAAAGTCGCCTCTGAAGCACTATATCAGCCTGCACAGTATGGGGCCACTGCACACAATTGTAGAGGCGGGAGGAACCATTGTCCTGGGCGCCAACAACAGCCTCACAGCCACCATGAGGTACTTCTACGACAAGAGCTCACAGGAGCCCAGGATGTTCAGCTACCTCAAGCAGCTTGCTGATCACATCGACCTCATCGCCAACGTACCAGTCAGGAATACAGGGACTTTAGCAGGAAACCTGTCAATCAAACACCAGCATAGAGAATTTCCATCTGACCTGTTCTTAATATTGGAAACAGTGGGAGCAACCATAGTTGTGGAGGACAGCATGGAGGAGGAAACCACCATGTCTCCACAAGAATATCTTGACTTTGACATGACCAAGAAGTTAATGACTAAAATCATAATGCCATCTATTGACTCCACTCAATATGTTGTCCGAACTTTCAAGATCATGCCTCGGGCTCAGAATGCTCATGCCTACGTGAATGCTGGTTTCAAGTTCAAAGTTGACAAGAAGGACAAGTACAGAGTAATTGAAAAACCTAATATTGTGTTTGGTGGAATCAGTCCTGGATTTGTCCATGCAAGCTCAGCAGAAAATGTAGTGGTGGGACAACAGCTTCTGTCCCCCAACGCTGTAAAGGCTGTAGTTACCAAGCTGAAGACGGAGTTGAAAGCTGATCACCAAAAGCCTGATGCTTCACCAGAATATCGTCAAGGCTTGGCCTGCTCACTCTTCTATAAGTTTGTGCTGGGACTAAGCCCAGAGAATGTAGACGCTCGTCTACGCAGTGGTGGTGAGATACTCATTAGACCGCTGTCCTCCGGCCACCAAGAGATAGCCACGGACAAGTCCATCTACCCTGTCAGCAAACCCATAACCAAGCTAGAGGCACTGGCTCAGTGTGCTGGAGAGGCAGAGTATGTGAATGATATCCCTAACCTGCCCGGTGGGTTGTATGGAGCCTTTGTTGTTTCAACTGTTGGCCCCGCTGACAATTTTCATCTTGACTTTTCAGAAGCTATGAAAATGCCAGGAGTAGTGGCGTACCAGACAGCAAAAGACGTCCCTGGCAGGAACTCAATCTTGTATCCTGTAGGGTTTGGTGGAGTTGTTAATGAACCTATTTATGCGGACAAACATATTCCGTATGCTGGTGCCTGTCTTGCTGGAGTGTTTGCTACATCTCATGCCCAGGCTCTAAAAGCAGCCAGCAAAGTGAAGGTCACATACGAGGGAGTCAAGAAACCTGAGATAGATTTAAAGAAAGTTGTTGCAAGTAAAGATGGAGGAAGAATCTATAAAGCAGCAGGAAAAAAGGCTGATTCTGTTAAAACAAACGTGAAACACAAGGTGAAGGGAGAGTTTTTCTTCCCTCAGCAATATCACTTCACAATGGAGACTCAGTCGTGTGTGGCGGTGCCCGCAGAGGATGGCATTGATGTGTTCCCAGCCACTCAGTGCCCCACACAAGTCCACAACGCCATCGCAGAGGCTCTCAACATACCTAGGAACAGTGTGAATCTCAAGATACGGAGATGTGGAGGTGGGTATGGCAGCAAGCTGGGCAAGTCCGGGACGGCTGCCGTGCCTTGTGCAGTCGCTGCATACACTCTGCAGAAGCCTGTGCACCTTGTCATGAGTATTGAGTCCAACATGGCCATCGTGGGCAAACGAGCCGCTGCCATCTTCTATTATGAGGCTGGCGTAGATGATGACGGACTGATTCAGTACCTGAACGTTGATTACTATCAAGATGATGGTTGGAACAAGAATGACTCAATAGCAGGGGGCACGATGGCTCACTTTAACAGCATCTATGACACATCCTCTTGGACCATCAATGGCTACGGTGTGAAGACGGACTTGCCAAGCATGACTTGGTGCAGAGCGCCCGGTACAACTGAAGCTTTGGGAGCAGTGGAAAGCATCATGGAACATATAGCTGTTGTTGTCAATAAAGATCCAGTATCAGTTAAGATGATAAATAAGAGGCCCGATGATATATCTCTTCCATTCCCAGCCATGGTGGATCACATTAAATCTACCTCTGATTATGACAAGAGGGTTAAAGCTATTGATGATTTCAATAAGACTAACCGATGGAAGAAACGTGGCATCGCACTGGTGCCTATGGACTACCTTCTGTACTATTTCGGCAATTATCATGCCATGGTGACTGTGTATGGGGCAGATGGCTCGGTGTCTGTCACTCATGGCTGTGTCGAGATTGGCCAAGGTCTCAACACCAAGGTGGCACAAGTGGTGGCGTACGTGTTGGGTATAGATGTGGAGCTGGTCAGTGTAAAGCCAACCAGAAACCTAACAGCGCCCAATGATTCTCCTACAGGGGGAAGTAGTGGCAGTGAATGTGCAGCATATGCTGCCAAGAAGGCTTGTGAACAATTGAACAAAAGATTAGAACCAGTTAGAAAAGCAAACCCCAATGCTTCATGGAAGGAACTTGTGGCTAAAGCTATGGGACAAAAAGTTGACCTGAACTCATCATACATGTTTACCACTAACGATGATCCAAAGAATTACTCTATATTTGGTGCTGCTGTGGTAGAAGTGGAATTAGACATTCTAACCGGCCAACACCTTATCCTGAGAGCTGATGTGCTGGAAGACTGTGGCATCAGCCTGAGCCCAGAGGTGGACCTAGGTCAGATAGAAGGAGCATTTGTCATGGGCCTGGGGCTTTATACCAGTGAAGAGCTAGTCTATCAAGAGGACACTGGCCGGCTACTCACAGACCGCACCTGGAACTACAAAGTGCCAGGAGCGAAGGACATCCCAATCGACTTCAGAGTGGAAATGAGAAAGGATGCACCAAATCCAATTGGTGTACTTAAGTCTAAAGCCACCGGAGAGCCTCCGCTAAACATGTCCATCGTTGCGGTGTTTGCAATACGCAGAGCTCTCGAGGCAGCTCGTCGGGATGCTGGCATTCAGGATACCTACTTTAACATTGAGTTGCCGCTGACAGCAGAGAAAATATGGATGTACAGCGCGACTTCCCCAGACCAATTCCATCTCTGACGCTTAAGGTGCCCCTTCACATGTATTCGTCAAAAATGTACAAGAAAAACCACAAAATAATCTATATTACAACATGTCGGATATACTGTATAGTGTCTCTGAGATTTAGCACTAGCACCTATCATATACCAACGATTTGTTCAACAAATGTACCACCCACCACTATCTGCGCTTCACTCAACATTTTGCTCTTTATTATGTGCATCATAATGTTTGGTGGTAGGATGAATCTAATGGTAGGTCATGATAAAAGCAGCAATTATTACTAAAATTATGTTTGTTTAAAGCTGAGGATGTTTTAAACTGTATAGTGGGGTAGCTATGGTCAAATTTGGCGTTTATGAGGACGCGCCGGATAAAAGCACCAAACTTTTCCTAGGTACTACTTAGGTAGTTAGCTTTCAACTTTTGATAGGAACCAACTTCTACGTCGGCCATATTGGATTTTTGGCGGCCATTTTGAAATATGGGTATATTTTTAATATCCCTCGTTCTATATCACTTAGGATCATAAAGTTTGTATCTAAATATATATATTTGAGGCCAGGGAATACAACTATACATTTTTCAATATCAGATTGTGTATTTATACTGGGTTATATTTTAAAATATGAATATGGTAACTATTCATATGAGTAATGAGTGATCCAGTACAGGCTGGAAGTACGACCCGCAGACACAGTGCTTGCTAACCTCGTTCAACTTTATTAATTTACTAATATCCATTGTGACTCTAATTTAAAAACATTTTTATTTAATTTTCTGATTTTATTGATAGTTCATATACAATTATAGTGAAGAACCTAACCAAATATTTTAATGAGTGCAAAGGACAACAAATATTTTAACTGTGGATTTCGACGACTATACGTATATTCTTTGACCTCCATGCAATACTCTATGCTCGTAATTGTGTCCAGCTGTTCCATTATTATAACATGTAAACAAACATTGCTTTCATTTAGTTAAGTGACAATGGATATTTATAAACATTACCTTAAATACTTATTTTGAAACAGCTTAAATTTTATATTGGGTTGAGATATATCCTATTGAGTAAGGTGGTTCCTATCAAAAATGAAGTAGTTGGTACTTAAACTTGGCCTGGGAGAAGTGTGGGGCTTTTATCCGGTGTGTCCTCAAAAAAGTGCTAAGCTACCCCACTAGTAACGGTTTAATTGTGTCAATAAACGAGTTTATGAGTTTTGTTATGAACCAGATCTTTCTGGTATGGCTAGTGGCCATTAAATACATTACGGAACTAGCCGCAACAGTTTGTAAGTTTCAAGTTGGACTGGTTTATACCTCTTCCCAACAAAATGACTTAATTATATTTTAATCTAACCTGACAATATAACTTGTAAAGCAGATGATTTATAATTTTACAATAAATATTTATTGTTGTGTGGTATTATATATGGTGAGTGTGAGTGCTCCGCCCACTTTTTAACTTTATATCAAGTTCAGAACCAACACTTGGGAGTAAAAAAAAGCAACTTCTTGGTTTATGAGCTTCCTTTTGAAACTTTCCTGATAAACTAATAATGTAAAAATTTGGAGGTCTGTATTTTAACTATAACCCTAAATATATTCAAATAATATCTTATACTTACGTACACTTAAATGACGCTGACATTTTTCATAATTTAAGTAGAGCTCTCTAGTTTTTGCCATTTTCTTCTTCAATCAACCCTTTTTATTCACTCGATAAATTTCCAAATTTAATGTTTTTCCTAATCTCATATTCACCTTATGAGTGATAGCTGAAAAGCAGTATACATAACACTCCATAACCTAATATGAAGAGTAATTTAAACGGCTTGAATAACATAATATGAATAACTAAAGAGCTTCTTTCTGTATTAATGTTTCAACAGGCTGTATTTTTTTTATGAAGGGCAAGAGAAGGTTCACATTGTGAAGCCCTGCACTTCAATCTAGGAAGATCGTTTGTTCTTCTCCGGGCGGGCAAAGGAATAAGGATTAGGAAAGAGTAGGAAAGGAGCAGGCCTAGTCCATTCTGGTCAAAAAAAAAAAAACAGGCTGTATTTGAAGACTTAAATACCAATATTTGCAATTAGTTGCCATTTTTAGTAGAGTTCACACCAAGGCTTCTAATCTTTGCCAAATATGTCTTGTAATCCAGACATTTCTAATAAGTTGCGGGGTTGAGGATATGGTTGTACCATATCAACATTTTGCGTAGAGGGAAGAAATATTTCTAAGACACGCAAACACTCCCAAGAGGGTGGGTTTATTCTCCACTCATCTAAATGAAGAATTTACTCTAAGGGACTTAACTTGCTCTGTATAGAAAATGCTTCACCATGAATGTATACATATAGTGTAAATGTAGTGAATAAATTAATAGTTACACTGATTTATGCTGAACTCAATATTGATTTTTAAAAATCAGCAATTTATTGTGTACAGGTGCTTACATTGGTGCTTTAAGACATGGAACTGTCATAGGTAGTTTAACATAAGGTAGAAGTGTAGCTATGTATGTATAAATACTCGTTAAATATATCATATATTGTGTGACACAAGTATTATTTAGTTTATAAAAAATTTAAAAAAGTCTAAAGATTCTTTTAGAATCTTGTGTTTGTCTGAAATTGAAAAGTTAAGCTATGGTAATGAAAATACAAAATACTGCTGCATTTATTAAATTATGTTAACTGAGGTATGACTTTTTGTTAAATGTGTTTTGAATAGAACATTTGAATGTTAACATAGGTATTGGTGTAATGTTAATTTGTTAATTAGTTAAAAAAATACTTGTTATGGTTAAATATTTACACCACATTCATGCATCTGCTATGCTAACATTCACCCTGCTAACATCCATCCATTATGTAACCTTTCACTTGAGCATTTCAAGTCTATTGTCATTATATTGTATAACTTATTGTCAGACTGTATTTGCAAAGATTAATTTTTATTAATTGTCTAACAACTTAAAACATATTAAATTATCAGGATTAGTCCGAAGTCATCACATTGCAACTTGAGGAGGTGTCATTTGTAATATATCACTAATATTCCTTACTTTTCATACAGGAACTGTTATTGTATTTGCATATTATTATAATTAATTTAGATTTACTTAATTTAGAGTATATACTTTAAATGAATTAGGTACAGCTTAGTTTAGAGTATTTTCTCTTATTTAAATATAAAATAAGATTAATTCTGCTCACTAGCGCTGCACTCAGTATGTGTAACAATTTTGAAAACTGTTAGGTGCTCACATGGTGGTTTAGATTAGATTAGATCTTTATTAGCACAATAGAACAAGAAGTAATCAGTGCAAGTCATAATACAACAAGAGAATCCTTAACCTATTTTAGTCTATACATATACTCTCTAAGTCTATTTTATGTATAAATGTTCATACTCAGTATATAATCTGCTGACCATTACTTTCACCGAGTGCCTCCTTTAAGCTATAGAAAGCATTCCCGATCAGGTGGTTCTTGAGGTGTTTTTTAAAAATATTTATGTTCAGGCTATTGTTTAAATTTCCAGGCAGAGTTAAAAAATTTAGGACCATAATAAAACAAAATTCTTTTAAATTTTGACAGTTTGAATTTTTCAGTTTGCAGATTGTTTTTGAATCTTGTCACGTAATCATGTTCTTGTTTCTTGAATTGGTTCTGGTTTTTATAGATATGAATTAGCAAGTGGTATATTAAAAGACAAGGAAGCGTTAAGATGCCATCTGTACGGAAATGCTCCCTACAGCTTTCACGTTGACCCAGGCCCCACACAATCCTCAGAGCCCTCTTATATGCATGCATTTTCTGCACCAATTACAACTGTAAATAATGTGTGAAATTATTATATTACTTGAGACATTTTAAATATCATAATTATATAGATAAGTACATTGTTTATTGCTAACCGTGATAAATAAAAAGTATGAGGGTTATTCAATAATTAAAGTTATACACTCAACTAAGTGATACCAAATTAAAATACTAAATCAAACTTTACTACTGTCTTCTTCACAATCCAATCTGTCTCTTTAATTATTGAATGAATCTCATATAACTTAATGTTTTAAAACAATCATCACCATCACTGCTACAATGTGGTTTTGCTACAATTTCTTGAGACAGTATTGTTTGGTCTTTGTTAATTTGGTCAATCTATTTGGGATGCGACTCCCACCTCACCAAACACCACTTGATCTGAGTTGGGTAAAATTATTCAGACCAATATGTTTCACATGGGATGAAACATGGATCATGTACATGCATTAGTTACAAGCCTGGCAAACTATCTTGGTTAGCCCGGTGGCTTGGATAATTGGACCTATGATAATTGGACTTCCACTGTGCATGGTAAATTTTGCGATATACCTCTGTATTGTTTAGTATACACCACTTTTACTACTTGTAGTGTGAGTTTCATTTGTGTACTATACTTTTCATTGATTGATTGATAACTCTATATCAATTGATCCAATATTCATAACATATACATTGCATGGCATCACAAGTAATGAATATGTTGTATCTTATGGATAAACTTATAAACTATACACAAGTCATTTAAAACATATACAAACTTAAAATAATTAAATTACAACATTTCAAAATATTCCTCCATCGAGGATGTAATGGTCATATAATGGTATAAGTATGACAGGTAACTTAAATTTGCTTTTAAACTTTATAAAATCAGTTTCTGTTTTTTTTTAATATTATGTTTTTAATGTTCATTGTATGTATGCATAATATATTATTTTTAAGGTTTCTAATCCACATAACTTGGACATTTTATACAATGAAAAAATTCCTGATGTGATTTTGTTTGCTACGATGTTGACATTTGTATCCCAACTCAAATTATTATCAATTGTTAACTCTAAAAACACTGTTGTTGTTACTTCTATCTGTCTGATATTAAAAATTACTTCAAGGGGGCTTACTGATTTATTTTGTTTGGTACTAAACTGCATAAAATTTGTTTTAGATACATTTAGGAGAAATTGCTTTTGATTAAAGAAATGACTCAAATACGTCAATATATTTTTATGAATAACATTTGGATTTCTTGCATTGAATTGCCACACTTTTTTACACTTACATCATGTAGTGCAGTACACTAATAGTGTAGTCATTTATATTAGAGCAGAACATGTTACTTATATTTTTATTGTTGTATATTAATAAATACTGTAATATGTTTAACCAAAATTAAGAATCAATGCATCCTTTTTACTAGTCTAATGGAAATTGTAGTTATCTGTTTTTTATCCCGTACATTTAATTTAATAAGGTAAATAATAACAACAAATTACTATGGATGTAAATTTATAAAATTACATTGGTATAATTTTTAGCTACTCATGACATCAATTTATACCTAATTTTGTAACTTACCTCTCATAACGTATCCAGAGATTTATTTTGTATACACATAATTCAGTTGTGCAAGAGACTGTTCATGCCTTACAACTACTATTTATTGACAAGATTCATCATTTGACATTAAAATATTTTGAGGC
>Ga0127508_1192048_pt1 | contig 9758 bp, 1 predicted proteins | sample S1TSphfallaxMT_3_FD_94195 | JGI IMG/M metagenome (GOLD analysis project Ga0127508, IMG submission 94195) | Peat moss associated microbial communities from Sphagnum species from Minnesota, USA - S1T2_Fd - Sphagnum fallax MT (Eukaryote Community... | ecosystem: Host-associated > Plants > Peat moss >... | reverse complement strand
CGCCTAAGTATAAACTTTTGGCAATTGTTGATTGCCTTGACAATTTAACCAATATTTCATACTAATAACAAACGTGACAACATAACCTTTCAAGTTATATATATGCAATATTGATTCATGTTCAATAAAATATTTAGCCTCAAAACCCCAGAATTATTTTGTGGACGCCCGATATGAAGAACAAAATAAATTATTTGCTTACAGAGATATATACACCATCAAACATAAATACAAAGAGATATGCCACTTTAAAACTTGTTTATTATTTATGTTGACACATGCATTGGTTGTAATGAGTATTATAAGTCAACACAAAAGAATTTTGCTAACCACAATTTCAAATTCATTTTCTCTAAACAAAACAAATTACACCTATACTCTTATGTTATTAATAGTTTTGCATTTTTAAATACTCAATGATTTAAGTTTTGTCTCATAATTATTAAAATAAGTACAGCTGATAATGAATATTTTTACACCCTACTTTTGGCCTCTCAAATGCTAATAATATTTGTTCAATGATTGTGAATATTAGATGATATATTCTTTAAAAACAATCAATATTAGTTTATCTTAGGCTACTGTATTTTCTTATATGACCTCCAGAAAAATAACAAAGATATTCATTATCCTTGAGAAATTAAAATCCATTGTGCAAAGGATGCCATAACAATTTAATAAAGTGGTATGCCTCTCTAGAGGGCCCGATATTTACAGTGAATATATTATTTGACATTCTCTATACAATAAGACGAGTGTATATACAGGCGATAGATATGTTAGCGCGCGCTATCGGTCAGTGCGTGGCAGGTACACTTCTGTGAAGTCCTTGCTCAGCAGACATTTGACTCTGGGAGCCATGACGAGGCCACACTGCAGGCCTGCAGCCAGCCATGAGAAACTGTGCATGTTACTGTTCCACGTCACCTTGTTTATGGATTGTAGAGGGTATTTATCCATGGTATCACTGCTCGACGCTGGTTTTGACTTACATGTCTCCTTTATATCTTCTTTAAATGCAATGTCCAGGCCCACGTTGGCCACACACTCAGTGTACTTCTGGCCAGGGTCGGTGGGGACAGAGCCGCTCAGGGGAAGCACTTCACAGCTGATTATGTCTCCCAGCAAAGAACTGCATCTAATTTTTCTTGAATCCTCAGCAATCAAAATCTGCTGGCGGAAGAACACAGTCACTTTCCCTGTCTCGCTCGCACAAGCACAAGCATTCAGCCAATCATTGAAAGAAATACTCCACACAGTGCCGGGCTGCAACAGATAGTTGGTGTTTGCTGAGTTGAAGGTCTCTCTGAAGTTGTAGCCTGTCACGAATGAAGAGTTTAAACTGAAGACATCATCGTAGGCGTTGATGGAGGTGATCCAGTGCAGAGGCATGGTGGCGTCCATGACTGCAGTCTTGCGCAGACAGCTGACAGGCGCAGTCGTGTCATCCAGGCGCCAGAACTTGGTGGCTCTGTCCAGTGATGCTGTCAGCAAGTACATGTCCTCCAGTGACGCAGACAGTCGCACCGCTGTAACGGCTGAGAGATGACCCTCGATGACGTGGTAGGGGAGAATGTTTGAACCATCTCTGAGCAGCGAGGAGTTGCTGTGAAGATTCCAGACAGCTACCATGCCGTTTGCAAATCCTCCAACAATTACGCTGTGTGGGGCCACAGAATGCCAGTCTATACTGCGGCACTGAGTCAGCATCTCACAGCCCAGTCTTAGCTCCATCACTGGCTGCACATTGTAGAACAAGTACTCGAAGGAGTATCTGTATCGAGGAACACTGTAGATGGCAACAGATCCGTCAGAGGAGGCAGCAGCTAGAAGGCCGAGGCGGGAGTCCTGGTAGCAGCCGCTGGGACACCACTGCAGGGCCCACACCGCTCCCCGACTGTGCGCCAGCCCCATCACAAACTTGGGGGAGGAGCCAGAGTTTGGCTCAATATTATCCAAGTATCCGAAGGCCCAGATCTGTATGAGGCTGTCATACTTGTAGACACTGGCCATCTCGTGTGTCTGCTCCATGTCAGGATGTACTGCCACGGCCAGGTACTGCTGCCTCTCTGTGTCAGGCACCGGCGCCCACGCCAGCGCCCACACTGGCCCCCCCGCAAACATCACCGGCACCCCATCGAGCAGGGTGCCCTCGAAGCGGCGCAGGGTGTGCCAGCTGGCGTCACTGCCTCTGAAGCTGGCAGACACCTGGGTGTGGGGCAGGTAGGGGGTGGCGGCCTCCGCTGTCAGAGGTACCCATGAGCTACAGCCAGCCTCCGCACCACTGAACAACACCTGCTCATTTTGTACCAGTTTATCCTGTCTCATTTCATGAGTCCATGTCAGTGCTTCTGTAAACACCTTTCTTGGATGTCCACGTATTTTGGGAGCACCATTTCTTAAAAACTTTAGAGGTAGCTTGTATTGATATGATACCGGGCGGTTACTTGAACTACCACCCTCACTATCTGAGCCATCGGAGCCTGAAGAATGATCCATGAAATAGTCATGATTGTCCTTCACATGGTCCTGCATGGGAGGCTCTGTTTCTGATGTGAACTCACAGTGGCGGCATCTGTACACCCTTGGGGGAACAACAAACGGACAGTTGAAGTAATGTTTCCTTACAGCCACTGTTGTGTTTGCAGAGAAATCACATCCTGGATTTGAGCAAGTGACAATATTTCTTTCTTTCAATACAGCCTGCCACCTCTTGAATTCTGCTGGAGGCACCACCCTGCTTGGCTTTATGTACAGGTGGGCAAGATGTTGCTTTGACTCAGGTGAAGGTGCTCTACTGTCCTCGTCGCCTGGTTGCTCATCTTCCTCTTTCTCGTTCTGACTGATGATCACACTGACAGCTCTGGTGGCGGCGGCTCTCCTGCTCTTGGGGATGATGGGAGTGGTGTCCACCGCAGTGCTGTGTTTGGTGTACATGTGAGGCTTCATGCTGCTGGGCATCACACGCGCCCCGCACAGCTCACACGTCACCAGCATCGCCTCTTTCTCCTTCTCATCTTTGCCACAGAAGCGTATATGGCTGTTGAAGCCCACAGCACTGAGTTTAGGCAAGTTGCAATTGAAACACTTGAATGGAGTCTTGCCAATTTTCTTCTTAGTCCACCACAAACGGTTGATAACATCTTTCTCGTCATTCATATCTATTGGAGGTTCTTCTTCATGAAGCCAACACAGCATGTAATGCTTGTAAAGTGCATGCTCATTGTAATAAACCTTGTACGTCATTTCCTCCTTGCACACGCCACATGTTACCTTGTCAGAAGCTTTGTGTTTTGCACTGAATAATATATCTTCAGCAGGTCTGTAAGTGCTCATTTTGGGTTTACGTACTTCAGAGTCTGATTCTTCATTACTCTCCCCCACTTGTTCATCATCGGAATGTAAATCATCATCATAAACAATTTTTTTCTTCTTAGCCTGTGTCACCCTTTTTCTTTTACTTTTCAAAGAAATATCTTCCCAAGATGAATCAAAGTCTTCATCAGAGTAATGAAAATCATCCAAAATTATTTTTTTACCTCTGCGTCTAGAATTTCTCCTGCTTATATCAGAAGACAGATTGTAGTCTGGTTCTTCAAGTTCAATATTGTTTTCAGAACACTTTTGCCTTTTCCTGTCATCTTTGCAGACCCTTTTAGACTCTAAGGTACTTTCTTTAGATATATTAAACATGCTGTCCAATCTTCGGTTGTTTATAATAATAACATCAGTCCCAAGTAAAGTGCCAGTGGCAGAATTCAAAGAACCATCACAACTTACGTCACACGAGTCTATCGTTTCAGTGGCTTGAGACATATCTTGTTCGTTATTTTTATTTAATTTTGGTTTTCTGCCTCTTTTCTTTGGAATTGGTGAAAGTCCGCTTGAAGAATCTTGTTTTAACTTTGGTTTCCTTCCTCTCCTTTTTGGAGTTGACGACACAAACTCCTTTTTAACCATTAATTTTTCCACAGTTTTGTCATGAATAGTACCACTATTTAGACATGTAGTATTGTTTATTGATTTGGGGGGTCGGCCTCTTTTCTTTGGTAATATAACACTAGTGCTGGTATCTCTTTGATCACAAATTAATGCGTTTTTATCCAGTGTTGCAGTCTGTGTGATTTGGTCAGAAATTTCTAGAAAAGACTTTTCACTTTTATCTGTCTGTGTTTCTGAACAATCTGCCACTGAATCATTCAATGTTTCACATTTCAAAGTGTTAGTACCCTTTTTATAACTTTGTTTAGTTTTTAATTTTCTGGCGGTTTTATTGTTTTCTTTATTAAGTGGTGGTCTACCTCTTTTTTTAGGGGCGGGTATTGGCACACTTTTGTTAATGTCAGTATCACAAGAACCTTCAATAGCATCAATTTTAAGTCTACTTTGTTCACTCAATATACTGTCCTCACTAGTTTGTGTACTTGATTTATTAACACAGGTATTATCACTAATTTTGGCTTTAGGTTTTCTACCCCTCTTCTTTGGTAAAAATGTAGGAATGTCTTTGTTTGTATCCACATTAAAATTTTGTCCATTAGTTTTACTATCATACACATCTGTGCCTGGATGTTTACTTAGTGTAATCTTGTTAGTTTCCTTAACACAACTGATTTCTTTAATATTACTATCAACCTCTTTTTCTTTTAGTAAACCTGTAGTAACATCTGGCTGATTAATAAATAAATCTTTTCCAACATCACTTTTTTCGGAACCCGTGCTGAATGCAATTACCGAATCAGATTCTTTAGATTGTACGTAGTTTTGTTGGCTAGTTGAGGTACCATTATTTTCATTTTGTCTTACTTTGGGTGGTCTACCTCGTCTTTTCTGTACTTTGGATGTTATAACCTTGTTATTATTAACACTTTGTTTAGTTGGAATTATAAGATTGTTTTGTGTAGTAGTACCTTTTTTAAATTCACTTGAAGTAGTAAGCACAGTTGTACTAGTGTTGGATTTGGTACACTGATCCTGGGTAGTAGACAATTTGTGTTCTAAATCATCACTCAAATTAACTGAACTAGATTTAGGAGGTCTGCCTCGTTTTTTTCTTATACTCAAAGGTATAATGTCTTTCGAAAGATTGGTTTCCAATGTAGTTTTTTGAGTTAAACCCAACTCTTTATGTCCATCATGCTGAAATGAACACTGAAACTGTCCCTTGTCTGTAGCAGCAAAGTCCAAAGAATTGTTGGTATTTTCTGAAACCAGATCTGTGCCAATCTTTTGGCTATTCTGTGCATCTGTAGTAGTAGTATAAATAAAGCTTCCCTTTGTTTGATTTTCATGTTTTTGTAGTGGAGTACTTGTTGTGCTAATATCTGAAATAAATGTCTTTTCATGCACTGGAGATGATGAACTTTTACGACCAGGGGTAGAAGTACTTCCTACACTTTTACATTTAACAGTTTCTTCTTGTTCTTTTGAGGATTGGCAAGTTAGAATTGTATTTCTGTTGATGTTATTTTCACTGAACTCAACCAAGCTAGTTTCATTTCCACTACTGTTTGTAGTGAAAAGGTGTTCAACTGATTTGCTATTTTTATCAAAGTTTATTTTTGGTTTTCTTCCTCTCTTTGTTAGAATGAATTGGCTATGATTAACTGAGTTTCCAGCTTCTACTGAAATGTTACTGGCAGGTTCAGATTCATGGGTATTCCCACCAACAATAACTGATTTTACAGTGCATTTTCTTTTCTTAGAATCTGATTTATTTATAATATCATGATTTTCTTTTATGTCAGATTGAAAAGAATGATGTTTCTCTTTTTGTTCTATGGTAGAAGGCCGAAATCTACCTGCTATAGTGTTAATATCAACAGTTATGCTAGACGTTTCAGAGTTGTTTTCATTTGAGAGCACTTGTGAAATATCTTTAACTTTTTTTATTACTGAGGTCGTCAAACATTTGGAAGCTTTACGGTCTTTACTAACTTCTTGATTTTCAGCCATACTATCTGCAAGATGTTTTAAGCGTTGATCACATTCCTCTTTTTTTAGTACTTTAGCAATATCTAAATCATGCTTAGAACTAACTTTCTTAGTATGATCTTTAACTTCTTTACTCGTTGCTTTTGAACATACATTTTCCAGAGAGAATGACAATCTCTCTGGACGTTTATTAATATTGCTTTCTTTTACAGCAGCAACATTCAAAGAAATAGGACATGGTTTCTTTTTGTTCTTTAAATCTGGAAGTTCTTTTACATCATTTTTGGTGTTCACATTATTATTATTATTAGGCTGATCATCAGACCCAAGCTTACAACTTTTCAACTCGCAACCTTTTCCTCCTTCATTTAAAGATGTTGGTTGTATTATGTCATTTGTTTTTCCAATATTACATGTTTTAATTGATTCATGTATAGTATAGGAGTTATTTGATGAGCTGTCCAAGAGACTTTCTCCTTTTCTCACATCCATTGATAAATTTCCTGCATTCACGTACCATTCTTCGGTTTCACTTTCACTAAGTCTTTTAAGAAACTGATGAAATTTCCTGTTCCGTGAATGGGTTTTCTCTGACACTTCTTGAAAACCGTTAAAAGGCCTCTCTCCTACATCAAACTCTTCACTTTCACCTAAAACATTTCTTTTTTGTGAAAACTTACTACACTTATTTTGACTACAAATTTCTTCATTTGGAACACTCTTACTTTCAGAGGTTCCATTTTTACTTTCTAAAAAAACAAGAATAACTTCTTCTGTACCACTACTTTTTAACTGTTGTTTTTTGTCCAGATTGGGAACTTCTGTTGATATCTCACTGTTATCACACTTATTGCTATTCCTTTCATCTGTCACTGTTTTCAAGTAGTCTAGTTCTTCCAAAACTGATGAAATGTCACTGCTTTTTTCAACACAATCTGCATCCTCTGTTTTAACATAGTTTCTACTAAGTGAGCCTCTTATTAGGAAGGGAATATGTTGTCGGGTAGAATTTATCTCCCCTTTATTACTATGTTCATTGTCTAATTTTGATGGTGAAGTCTGATGGTCTAATGAAGTGCTCTTCATTTCTGTCATATTTTTTTCAGAACATGTTTTAATAAGAGCTATCGAAGGTGGTTGTACACTTGCTAGTTTTGCAACAGGTTTCCTTGGTGATACTGATGATGGTGAAGTGTTGGATGATAAAGTACAATTTGAATTTATTTTACCATGATGAATAACTCTAGAGCTTTTGTATCTCTTTGAACAACTTTGTTCTTGTGGTGAGTGTTGTTTAATGCCAGTCTCTTCATTATTACATTTTAAAGATTGATCATCTCTTGGTATTTCCTTGAAACAAATTGTGGGATGTGTAGAGGGTATGTTTTTATCACATTCTCCCATTTGTACGTTGTTTGTCGTTATATGTGTGTCCTGCTTATTCCTTGTTGCACCTACTTTTATAGTTAAAAGGGTATTTGAGCTCAAATGTACATTTTCTTCCGTTGTGGTGTTTTTAGAGCAATTTGGTGTGTTATGCTCTTTATTGTCCTCTGTTGAAACATTCAAACCCAGCTTTAAAAAGTTATCTTTTTTCTCAGAAGTGCTTGAAAACTCTTTCAAGGGTCCAAGGGTTTGGTATGTTGATTTACTCTTTGTCAATGAATCTATCTCTTGACAATTGTTTTTTATCATAATATTCCGGTTATGTACTTGCAATGGAATTTCTTTATGATCTTCAGCATCTGAACCAGCGTACTTGTGTTCCACCAAATCTTCAGCATGATGGTCAGAATCAGAAAAGCTATCACTTGTCCGTAACCGCTTATTAGGTGACATACTGTTAGATTTACTTAGTCCTGGCCTCCTTAAATAATTTTTTACTATCTTTTTTTCATAAAGTTTATTACTATATAGAGAACCCGCAGGTACTGAAGTAACTTCTTTTGAATCAGACTCTTTCACATCATTTTCAAAACCAATTTCTTCGTCAGAAGAAAAATCATCTTTAAAAAGTGCAAAAGGTAACACCTTCTTATCTCCAGCTTTTCTCTTTTTATCATCAACAGCAGAAGTCATAGGAACACCTCTTTGAGCAAATGATAAACCTTCAATATTTGCATTCATTGTAACAACAGAATGAGTATTTTCTTTGCCTGCTAAATGTTTTTCATTTGGCTTTGATTCTTTTGAAATTAATTCTTTTTTCCCTCTGCCTTGAAGTGGTACATTTAAATTAACAACAGTCACTTCTTTTGGATTTATTACTTCTCTCACAATTGGGTCTGCATAACTTTCCGTTGTAATGGCAGAATTACCTTGATTTTGTGTATTTCTGTGTGCTGTTATTTCAGACTGAATAGTCGTTTTTACTTGTTGATCTCCCAATGGGTCTTTACAGATGTCCAACACTGGCTTTTGATTTTGTTCTGAAACTGAAGTAGTCATTTTTTTCGTAATAGGTACTATTATTTCAAATTTGGTTGTATTTTTCTTACTGGGTACAATAATTTCAAACTCCATCATTGAACTGACATCATTAGAAATTGTAGATGTTTCTAGTTTTTCATCTGCCTTACTGATCTGGTGTTGCTTTTCGTCAATGAATACTTCTTCATATTTACATTCTTGTTTAACATATTCACTTTCATCTTTTTCACTAAACTGTTCATGCTGTATTGCAGTTGACCTATTTCTATTTACTTCTACTATTTCAAGATCAATATTTTCTTCTCTTCCCAAAGCTACGGTTTCTGTTGCCATATTCTTAGTTAATATATTTGTGGACAACTGTGGATGTACTGTATCCTCCACGTAATAGCCTGTATCTTCAAATGAACTTGACTTCCCTGGCAAGCCTAGCACATCTCTGTCTAGTGTCTGAGCATGCATCATAGCAATGTGATGGTTCAATTTTCCTAACGTATTGGTCCACTTGGAACAGTGTGTACAATGCTCTTTGATTAACTGTACTTTAGGCCCTTTACAACTTTGTGAATGCTCAATAATGCCCAACACATCCAAGTCAAAATATAAACAATCTCTCTCTCCTTTGGTGACATGTAAACAAGAGGCATGATAGCTTTCTAAGAGTTCTCTTTTCCAATATGCTATCATAGTTTTGGTGATCAGATTAAACTGACTTGCTGACTTGAATATCTTATGTGCCTTCTCCAAATGCCACAGCAATGGATTCACATACATTGTCCTTCCTTTACATTCTGGACATATGTAAACCAAGTTTGTCTCTTCCTTTTTACAGACGGGGTAGTGGCGAGCCATCTCGGCTGGGTTGTTGGCAATGTACTGGCAGGCAGGACACCGCACAAAGTGGTCCTTTTCAAATGTGCACTGCCAAGCACTCTGTAGAACTTTGCTGGGCCGGCAACCTTCTTCTTTGCCTTCATTTTCAGGTGAGCCAATGTTTGCCGCACTTGTGTTGGCTTCATCAGCTTCGTTCAAGTACATGTTGTGCGCTCGAAGACAGTGTGTCTGCAGTTTCTTGAAGGAGACTGCACGACCATTACAGTATCTGCAGATGTAGCCAGCAAAACTGTCTTCCCCTGAACAAAATCCGTAGTGGTCTCGCATTTCTTCCACATCGAAAGCCATGAAGTTGCAGTTCTTAAAAGGACAACGGACGAATCCATCTTTTTCAAGATATATTAACCAACTTTTTAGATGGATCTTATTGTAAGCCCTCCGCCGAAGATATGTTGTTGGGCTTTTATCAATATTCATTATTTTTGTGTAAGGCTACATTACTACACAGCCTTCCTTTTAAACATATCCATTGAATCTCACACATCTATATTCCATGTTGT
>Ga0127508_1095224_pt1 | contig 9776 bp, 8 predicted proteins | sample S1TSphfallaxMT_3_FD_94195 | JGI IMG/M metagenome (GOLD analysis project Ga0127508, IMG submission 94195) | Peat moss associated microbial communities from Sphagnum species from Minnesota, USA - S1T2_Fd - Sphagnum fallax MT (Eukaryote Community... | ecosystem: Host-associated > Plants > Peat moss >... | reverse complement strand
GTTGGTGTGACGTAAATATACACAATAAGAATTGCACGGTTACGAAAAAAATTAGGCAAATTTTAGCAACATTTTTTCAGAGCTTCTCTCGACCCCAATCCGGTTTGGTTAAACAGAAATTCCAATTTTGCCAATTATCAATCTTATCGGAACCGGATTTTTGTAAACCCTAGATTCACTAGACTCATACAAAGACGCTGAAGACAAGGGAAGCACCTATTGTCCTCGCGTCTTTGTGGAAAATAATTCCTACGACGCCACTTGAGCCGCAGTCCGAGTGCGCCGCCTTCTGCCATCGGCCACTTTCATCGGTGGCTCATCGGGAATTTGCAGCAAAAATGTCACCGATGGTTGACATTGTAATTCTCGGCGGAGGGAGCGTTGCAGTTCTCGCTCTAAGGTTTCTTGCAACCCACCCCAATTGACGTCGGCTCGCTCTCCCTCCAAGGTGGCAAATTCTGACCAGCGCAGGGCTAGGATTTCCTCAATCCGCTGTTGCACCCATTTTTGCAGGAGCGATCGCTCAAGATTTGTCACCACTCCCCGCAGGTGAATTTCTGGTTTTGCCAGGAGTTTCCCACTCCAATCTAAGGCTGCAGCAATGGTGACAATCCCTTCTGAGGCCATGCGTTGTCTTTCTTGCAGGACATTGGCACTCACCATCCCTGAACCTGAGGTGTCCACTAGTTCGATTCCCGATGGGACTTTACCAATTACCCGCAGGGAGTTTTCGGTCAGTTCCACCATGTCCCCGTTCTGGATGATAATCATATTCTCGGCGGGGATACCTAAGCTCCGGGCTGTTTCCCCATGCTTGACTAACATCCGATGTTCACCATGAACCGGGATGAAGAATTTGGGCCGTGTGAGGGAAATCATCAGTTTTTGGTCTTCTTGGCAACCGTGACCGGAAACGTGAATCCCTTTTTCCCGACCGTAGACTACCTTGGCCCCTTGCTGCATCAATTTATCGATGGTGGTGACGACGGCAATTGTATTCCCAGGAATTGGGTTGGCGGAGAAAACTACTGTGTCCCCTTGGCGGATTTTGACGTGGGGGTGTTCTTTGTTGGCAATCCTGGTCATGGCTGACATTGGTTCCCCTTGGGAGCCAGTAGTCAGGATCAGCACGTTCTCTTCGGGCATATTGCGAACAACGTGTAACGGTTGTAACAAGTTATCTTCGCATTTGATATAACCCAGGTTCCGGGCATGGGCAATTAAATTGAGCATCGATCGCCCAACTACGGTGACAACCCGGTTGTGCTTCTTGGCTAGATCCAAAACTATGCTGATCCGATGGACGCTGGAGGCAAAGGTGGTGACAAATAACCGCCCTTTTGTTTCCGCAAATACCCGATCTAGGTTGGGATACACTGAGCGTTCCGATGGGGTAAATCCTGGAATTTCTGAGTTTGTAGAGTCACTGAGCAAACACAGCACCCCTTTCTCCCCGTGTTCCGCTAGGCGCTGCAAGTCGAATTTCTCTCCATCCACTGGGGTGTGGTCGAATTTGAAATCACCTGTGTGGATAACTACCCCCAGAGGTGTATGGATAGCTACGGTAAAGCTATCGGCAATGGAGTGGGTGTTGCGGATATACTCAACAAAAAAAGACTTGCCAATTCGCACCACATCTCGGGGGAGAACTGTCCTTAATTCTGTGCGATCGCGTACCCCTGCTTCTTCCAATTTACCCTCTAGCATTGCCATTGCTAGTTTCGGTCCGTAAATTACGGGGATATCTAATTGCTTGAGGTGGAACGCAATCCCACCAATATGGTCTTCGTGTCCGTGGGTGACGACCATACCTTTAATCTTGTGGCGATTTTCCCGGACGTATGTCATGTCTGGCAATACAATATTCACTCCGTGCATTGCTTCCGTGGGAAAAGCTAATCCTGCATCTAGGAGGATCATTTCGTTGTCATACTCGAAAACGCAGGTATTTTTACCAATTTCGTGTAGACCGCCTAAAGGAATAATTTTTAGGGCAGATTCAGTTTCGTTTTTAGTCATTTTCTCCTTGAGTAGTTGTTAATCAGTTGATAGTTAGGTCTTTTGTGGTAAAGACTACAAAGTGTGTCTATAACGTTAGTCTGAAAGCAGCTAAAGTTCTAATTTCGATGTTCAATTATTCATCAAATCCTAAGTGGATACATCACCAGAATCTAGAATTCGTAATTTTCCTTATATGATGATTTCAAGACGGTCTCAGTGCGGGAATTGGGGAGTCGAATGAATATACTTTTACAACCATTCTGAATTCTTAATCTATATGTTTTGCTTAGATTAAACTAAGTTCTTTTAGCACAGCCTCTAATTTTTGACAAGTTTGGGCGTCAGCTTCACACAGGGGTGGACGAGTAGAACCAACTTCCCAACCTTGAAGTTTTAGTGCTTTCTTAACTGGAATGGGATTGGTAGTTAAAAATAAGGCTTTAAACAACGGGAAGAGTTGAAGATGAATCTGGGTGGCAATTTCCATTTTCCCCGCTCTAAAGGCGTGGATCATCTGCTGTAGCTGGTTTCCCACCAGATGAGCCGCTACACTGACCACCCCTGTTGCCCCAATTGCTAATAGAGGTAAGGTTAAAGAATCATCTCCAGCGTAGATCTGAAATTCTTTTGGTGTCAAGCGGCGAATTTCACTCACTTGGTCTAGATTTCCACTAGCTTCTTTAATCCCGACAATGTTCGCCACCTCCGCTAACCGAGCAACGGTTTCTGGTGTGAGGTTTTGCCCAGTACGGCTGGGGACATTGTATAACAACAATGGAAGGTCGGGACATGCCTGGGCTATTGCCTGGAAGTGATTATATAGTCCCGCCTGTGGCGGTTTGTTATAGTAGGGGACGACTTGTAAGCAGCCATGCACTCCTATCTTAGCTGCTTTTTGGGTGGCAGCGATCGCTTCTTGTGTTGAATTAGAACCACATCCAGCAATTACCTTAGCTTTACCTGATACTGACTGTAATACCTCGACAAACAGCTGGTATTCTTCCTCCCAACTCAAGGTTGGGGATTCTCCTGTTGTACCACACACCACTAATGTATCTGTGCCATTCTCGACTAAATGTGCTGCTAGTTCTGCTGCTAAGTCATAGTTTACCCTGCCTTCCGCTGTAAACGGCGTAATCATCGCGGTTAAAATGGTGCCAAAATCTCCCACCCTTTTTTCACTCCTAAATTACCCATTCTTTTTGTTTTAGTTATACTAAAAACGGCTGATTTCTCGACTTTTGCCTGTAACATCAAGCGCGATTTTAAAAGTCAAGCGCCAAACCGTGCAGAGTATAATTTCTCTTGTTGTCAGATCAACTTGACTTCTTAATGGTTATTTGTTGGATTTAATCCTAGCTAGAAGCGCAAACCTCCACCGCTTTGAGCAGGTTTTTTTCTACCAACAACTCAGCGATCTGAACTGCATTTAATGCTGCACCTTTCCGGATTTGATCTCCACATAACCATAGTTCTAAGCCGCATGGATGAGAAATATCCTGACGAATTCTACCCACTAAAACTTCGTCTTGACCGCTAGCTTCCATTGGCATCGGAAAATAGTTTGCCTGCCAATCTTCTACCAATTTAACACCAGGGGACCTGCTGAGGATTTTCCTCGCTGTTTCTGGACTAAAAGGTGTCTCAAATTCTAGGTTAATTGCTTCTGAATGAGCACGAAGTACGGGAACCCGTACACAAGTGGCAGTGATTCTGATATCTTGTGTGCCAAAGATTTTCCGTGTTTCATTGACCATTTTCATTTCTTCCTCACAGTATCCCAAATCGTTGATTGGGGAGTTATGGGGAAATAAGTTAAATGCCAAAGGATAAGGGAAAATTTCGGTGATTGGTGATTTTCCTGCTAAAACAGCGCCGGCTTGGGTTTTAACTTCTGCCATGGCTCTAGCACCAGCACCACTAGCGGATTGATAGGTTGTAGCTATCAAGCGTTTGACTGGTTTTACTTGATGTAAGGGCCACACTGCCATTGCCATCAAAATTGTTGTGCAGTTTGGATTGGCTACAATACCTCTGTGGCTAGCCGCAGCTAGGGGGTTTACCTCTGGAATCACCAAGGGAACATCTGGTTGCATCCGAAAGGCACTGGAATTATCAATCAGTACTGCACCTTTTTCTACAACTACTTTTGCCCAGGTTTTAGATACCGAACCACCAGCACTTGCTAGTACTAAATCTAAATTTTCCAGAGACTGATGGCTCACTGCTGCTACTGGCAAATATTCGCCTTTGAATTTTAGCTTCTGTCCTGCACTCCGTTCTGATGCTAACAGTTTTAAATCAGCTAGAGGAAAATTCCGACGCTCTAATAATTCCAGTAACTCTGTGCCTACTGCACCAGTTGCTCCCAAAATAGCTACTCGATAGGATTTTGACAAACTTACTTCCTCCTTGACGAGGTGATTGGCAATTTCATCAGACTTAAAATTTAAATACTTAAGTTATTTCTAGCCACTCCTGTTCATTTAATACTTAAAAGTATTTGTCATATTATATACTAATATAATCACTTAGACATTCCCATATTAGCATCGAATTTGAATTTAGAGGACTATAGCTAGTTTGGTTTTTGAAACTAAGCCTTAGTATACAACAACTTTTGCTCTCCAGGGCAGGAGGTGGGATTTGGGTGGCTTGGTCCCAAGAAATTTCCGCCATCAGCAAGAACGCAGCTAGTGGATTTTTTGATCATAATTTACGGATTGCACCAGAGGCAGTCAGAAAGGTAGACGTAATAACTCACCTAGAAAGTGGTTAGCTAATAGTTATAGATGTACTATGATCCGAAAAGGACTGGCGCTTTACGTCAGGACAGTGGCTGTACTTTTCCATATAGTAAAACTTTAGGAAGATCACAAGCGAGCTAACTAACCATCAGTTTAGTCCGCGATGCCATCCTTGCTCAATAGCAACCAGCCGCAAGCTGGCATTTGCGATCTCGCATCGCTGTCGTCCGCTTGCGAGTTTAAAATAGCAGAAATCAACGAGACAAAGCATGAAAGTCACCCAGGAGAAACTTCCCGCCAGCAAAATTGGCTTAAAAATAGAGATCACACCGGAACTGACCCAACAAACCTATGAAAAGGTAATTAAAAACTTAGCCAGTACCGTTAATATTCCTGGGTTTCGTAAAGGTAAGGTGCCAAAGCAGGTGTTGCTACAGCGGTTAGGCATAGCGCGGATTAAAGCTACAGCCCTAGAAGAGTTAGTGCAGCATAGTGTCCAAGAAGCACTCCAGCAAGAAGCGATCAAAGCCATTGGTCAACCGCAGTTAGTTTCCAGCTTTGATGATTTGATTAATATTTATGAACCAGGGCAACCCCTATTCATTGATGCTGCAGTTGATGTGGAACCGGAAGTCAACCTCAAGCAGTACACCGACCTGCAAATCAAAACCACGGAAATCCAATACCAACCAACACAAGTAGAAGAACTCCTCCAAAAAGAACGGGAGGGACTAGCAACCTTGGTACCAGTGGAAGGACGTGCAGCTCAAATCAATGATGTTGCCGTCATTGACTATCAAGGAATATTTGCCAAAACTGAAGGAGAAGAAGTATCCACCGAGCCAAAACCAATTCCAGGGGCACAGGCAGCTAACTTCCAGTTAGAGTTACAGGAAGATAAATTTATCGTCGGATTCATCGCTGGCATAGTTGGGATGAATCCTGGAGAAACCAAGGAAATAGCAGTTCAATTCCCAGACGCATACCCCGATGAACAGCTGGTAGGAAAAGCAGCGGTCTTTACAGTGGTGCTCAAAGAACTCAAAGAAAAAGAGCTACCGGAACTAAACGATGAATTTGCCCAAGAGATTAGTGACTTTGGCACCTTAGAGGAATTGAGAGCCTCCCTAGAAACCAGATATCAAAAACAAGCCCAAGAGCAAACCAAGTCAAACCAGCAAGAAGCCCTGTTAGTAGAGCTGCTCAAGCACACGGAAATTGACCTGCCAGAAACACTGATTGAGCAAGAAATTGATAGCATTGTGGGCCAAACAGCGCTCCGGCTATCGCAGCAAGGAATGGATTTGAAGAAATTTTTTACTCCAGATCTAGTAGCCAAATGGCGGGAGCAAGCGCGTCCAGAGGCGATTGAGCGGCTGAAACGTTCCCTGACCTTGAGGGAAATTAGTCAACGGGAGGCGATCAACGTGACAGCAACGGAAATCTCAGCTAAAGTTACAGAAATATTACAGCAACACCCAAATCAAGACATAGATCCAGAAAAGCTGCACTCAGTAGTGAAAAATGATCTATTGAGTGAAAAAATCATCAACTGGCTGCTAGAACACTCAACAGTTGAAATTTTACCCGAAAGTACTTCGGACGCCCCACAGGAAACACCCCAAGAACTAAACCCAGAGTAAAGGTCAAGCAGGGGCAGGAGATACCAAAACCCCATCCCCTACCCCTACATGCCTCCGATTTACACGGGAGGAATCGAGATGAGGCATAATGGTTAACACATAGCTCAGATCAAAACCCCAGACATCAAAAAGCAGTCTGTACTGCTTAAACCTCCATCTTACTTAGTGTTAAATAGTTCTTGTATGTTTATATCGCAATCAGGGAATTACCCAATTAGCAGCCTCAAAGCAATAAATATTAACTCCCACCTGGGCAACCCTAGCAACATCGTACCGATGGTGGTAGAGCAGTCTGGTGTTGGGGAAAGGGCTTTTGACATCTACTCACGTCTACTCAGAGAGAGAATCATCTTTTTAGGAACTCCGATAGATGATACCGTCGCCAATTCCATAGTTGCCCAGTTACTATTCCTTGATGCTGAAGACCCAGAAAAGGATATTCAACTGTACATTAACTCCCCAGGCGGTTCAGTCTACGCTGGCATGGCAATTTATGATACAATGCAACAAATTCGCCCCGACGTTGTTACTATCTGTTACGGATTATCTGCAAGCATGGGTGCATTTTTGTTAGCATCTGGAGCAGCAGGGAAGCGAATGTCTTTACCTGACTCCCGGATTATGATTCACCAACCCCTTGGTGGCGCTCAGGGACAAGCCATAGACATCGAAATTCAAGCACGGGAAATTCTGTACATCAAGGACAAATTGAATCAGTTACTAGCCCGGCACACTGGTCAAGCCTTAGAGAGAATAGAGGCAGATACAGAACGTGACTTTTTTATGTCGGCAGAAGAGGCAAAAAACTATGGCTTGATAGACCAAGTCATTTCCAGACAAAACATTCCCACCCCAGGGGAAAACGTCACCATTCTGAAATAAGAGGCTGGTATGGTTAAGTACGACTCCCATTTAAAATGTTCGTTTTGTGGCAAGTCTCAAGAGCAGGTGCGTAAATTGATCGCGGGTCCGGGAGTCTACATCTGCGATGAATGCGTTGACTTGTGTAATGAAATCCTAGATGAGGAGTTACTTGACACTAATGGGGCAGCATCCTCACCAGCACCCCGGTCAGAACCACCTCAAAAACGCCGGACAAGGAGCTCTAATCTCTCCTTCAATCAAATACCCAAGCCCCGAGAGATTAAAAAATATCTAGATGAATATGTAATTGGGCAAGACGAAGCCAAAAAAGTATTGTCAGTTGCAGTTTACAACCACTACAAACGGCTAGCAATTATCCAAGCCAAAAGCAGCGGAAAAGGAGGGACAGAAGATGCAGTAGAACTGCAAAAATCCAACATCCTGTTAATCGGTCCCACTGGCTGCGGTAAAACCCTCCTCGCCCAAACCCTAGCCAAAATTCTCGATGTCCCCTTTGCTGTTGCCGATGCTACAACACTGACAGAAGCTGGCTATGTGGGAGAAGATGTCGAAAATATCTTACTCCGACTGCTGCAAGTGGCAGACTTAGACATAGAAGAAGCCCAACGGGGGATTATCTACATCGACGAAATCGACAAAATTGCCCGCAAGAGTGAGAACCCCTCAATTACACGCGATGTTTCCGGCGAAGGTGTCCAACAGGCACTGTTAAAAATGTTAGAAGGAACCATCGCCAACGTCCCACCCCAAGGAGGCCGCAAACACCCCTATCAAGACTGCATCCAAATTGATACAAGTAATATCTTGTTCGTCTGTGGAGGCGCTTTTGTCGGCCTAGAGAAAGTCGTAGATCAAAGAATTGGCAAAAAAATCCATTGGCTTTGTCCAGCCAGGAGAAGGACAGACCAAGGAGAAACGGGCAGCAGATACCCTGCGTTATTTAGAACCAGACGACCTGGTGAAGTTTGGCATGATCCCCGAATTTATAGGGCGAGTACCAATGGTAGCAGTGGTAGAGCCCCTAGATGAAGAAGCCCTCATGGCGATTCTCACCCAACCCCGCAGTGCCCTAGTCAAGCAGTACCAAAAACTGTTGAAAATGGACAACGTTCAGCTAGACTTTAAACCAGACGCACTGAAGGCGATCGCGCAAGAGGCCTACCGTCGAAAAACAGGGGCCCGCGCCTTGCGGGGAATTGTCGAAGAACTAATGCTAGACGTAATGTACGAGTTGCCATCCCGCAAAGATGTGACTCGCTGTACAGTTACACGGGAAATGGTAGAGAAACGTTCAACTGCCGAACTAATAGTACATCCGTCCTCCCTGCCCAAGCCAGAATCAGCGTAACGGTTTCAGATTGGGGACTAGGAAGAGATCCGCCCCACCCCCCAATCTCATTTCCATTTAATTCCCGAGTTCAGTAACTTTGAATTTTAATAATGGCTTACATTAAAGTTCGTGGTGTTGAACACTACTACGAATGGCTAAAAAAACCAGATACTTTCCAAATCAAGCCCGTTATGGTGTTTATCCACGGTTGGGCTGGTTCAGCCAGGTACTGGAAAAGCACTGCGGAAGCTTTATTAGACCACTTTGATTGTTTGCTCTACGACTTGCGGGGATTTGGGCGTTCTCGCGGCAAACTCGTGGTTGAGTCCCAGACTCCCCAAGCAATCCCAGAATTAACTTATGAATTAGAGGACTACGCTGAAGACTTAGCCAACTTGCTAGATGAACTGCACCTTGAGCAAGTCTATGTCAATGCCCATTCAATGGGTGCCTCAGTGGCAACTCTATTTTTTAACCGTCACCCCCAACGAGTGGTAAAAGGAGTTTTAACCTGTAGTGGGATTTTTGAATACGATGAAAAAGCCTTTGCCGCTTTTTATAAATTTGGGGGCTATGTAGTTAAATTCCGTCCCCAGTGGCTAGCGAAAATCCCCTTAGCAGACCGAATGTTTATGGCCAGATTTTTGCATCTTCCAATTCCCAGTTCTGAACGACGGGCTTTTTTGGAGGATTTTTTGGCTGCTGACGAAGATGCGGCATTAGGCACAATTTTTACTTCTGTTAGCCAAGCACAAGCGGAATTAATGCCCTCGGAGTTTACTAAGTTGACAATACCGATTTTGTTAGTAGCTGGGGAGTACGACAAAATTATTCCTGCCCACATGGGGTATGAAGCAGCCGCGCTGAATGATAAGGTAGAATTTACCATAATCCCTAAAACTGCTCATTTTCCCATGCTTGAAGACCCCCAAACCTATCTGGAACAAGTACGCAAGTTTTTGCAAATTAGTTGTTTGTAAAAGGGAACTCTTCACAGGAGAAAGATTTTAATTTTGAGCTTTTTGATAAGATTAATAATCATCTTACTTGACTATTTTTAATCTGTAGTAAAATTAATAGAAAAATCTGAAGAAGCTTACTGTCAGCAACCCTGCCCTTTAAGGGCTGAAGCTCTGTAAGAGAAATCAAACAAGCTGTGCTGACCAGACC
>Ga0127508_1158414_pt1 | contig 9830 bp, 1 predicted proteins | sample S1TSphfallaxMT_3_FD_94195 | JGI IMG/M metagenome (GOLD analysis project Ga0127508, IMG submission 94195) | Peat moss associated microbial communities from Sphagnum species from Minnesota, USA - S1T2_Fd - Sphagnum fallax MT (Eukaryote Community... | ecosystem: Host-associated > Plants > Peat moss >... | reverse complement strand
AGTAAATCATTTAATATATTTGTTAATTGTAGGTGATTCAACTTTCTTTACTAACCCCCACTATTAGAATGTAGGCCAGCATATTAACTGCAAAACATCCAAGGTTAAAATATAACTCAATTACAGAACAGATATGATAATTTATGGCCTTAACTTTCTTAAAACTAAAACACAATTAGTTTGATACACTTTTACTATCATTGATCAGTATTTTATTTAAAACAAAACAAAGTCTGTCAAAATGTCAGGCAATAACTAGTCTATAACACTTCGGGCACTTTACAATTATTCCTATATATTTGTCTAAACTAGTATTTGGTTATATGTTAATAACAAGCAAATAATTAAGCACTATATAACTTAGATACATTTATAATACAAAATATAAATATTAACTCTGCATATGCAATATGGAAGGCAACAATTTCAGTTTTAGCGATATTTAATGTCGGTCGATGTTTGTCTTAAATTTATCAGTATTAAAATGTTATTATTGAAACAATTAATTACATATTAGGGAAAACAATATATATTGATTTCACAGACACACACTATGTGCAATATTAAGGCAAGATTATCATAAACTAAGCATAGATAAAATATCAACAACATTTGCAAGAAACACATTTTCATTAATGTATTGTGGTCATATAAATAAATATGTCTTTCTTGATTATCAGTTATAAACATGAGGAAATTCACAAGTTAATCTTTAAAAAATGTATAAATACTGTTATTTTAACAACTATGGCTTGAATTAAGTAAACATGGTGCTTTGATGTACAAAGATTTACTTCGCTGTTAAGTACGCTTTTCATCAGACAAAAGATGAATTACATGACTCCTGACTTTTTTTCGATTTAAGTCATTTAAGGCCTCGCTATCTATCGTTATCTAAAGCTCTAATCAAGTCGATACTACTATGGTTATGAAATATAAGGCATTAACAGTTCTTTTGAGTTTTACACAAACCTGTACATAATTTTTTTATTGTAAATATTTATCAGACATAAATAATTCTATCAGATATAGTCTCATTTAATCTGAGATATATGATTATTTACCTAACTTAAAGTGTATTTATGACAATGCACATTATAAATCTGATAAAAACTTAAATTTTGAAATTTATTTTAAAAATTATTTTAAAAGTTTAAAACATTTCTTTAATCAACATGATTCGAGCAGACTTTAGTTAATACATCTCACTTGAGATGAATCGGTTTGAAGGAAGACTTAGTCATCTAGTGATTTACGGACAGACTCGGACTGGGCGGAACTTACCAAGGATGACTCGTATTACTGACCACATTGCTCGTAACAAGATTTACCGGTATTTAACAACGAATAAACCACACATATGATGATCTAAATGCTTTGTAATGTTTGGTCATAATCGGACATGGTAAATACAAGATGGTGGGTTAGCCTTCGTTGACGCGATATGACTTGGTGGTGGTCGTCTGGGTGGATGTAAATGTTTGTTTCAGCATTTTTGATTCCAGAGAGTGGGAGGAGTCGACACCGTTGGTGATCTCCGAGGAAGACTGCTGATGCTGGCTCTGCTGCACCAGAGAGGAAGACAACTTGGAGAGAGGGCTCCGCTCCAGGCTGTCCAGCGAGGTCAGAGGGTACACCTGTGTGGAAGGCAGAGGGTAGACTTTGGAGCGGCTTTCTACACTGCTGACATACATCCTAGCGGCCGGCCCCCCTGGCACACTCTGGTGTTCGGGACTAGAGTCTGACTGGTAGTTGCGGTTGGCAGTGGAGTCCAGCTGGTAACTGCGGTTGGCAGTCGAGTCCGCCTGGTAACTCCGGCTACCACTTGAGTCCAACTGGTAAGTCCGGCTGCCAGGACTGGTGTCCACATGGTAACTTCTGCTCCCGTTCATGTTTTCGTGAGAATGTGAAGAGTTCATGTGAGCCGACGTTTCAAAAGAGGACTCGAATTTACTGCTATTATAGGAGTCAAAGCCATCTTGTTCTCCGTCTGAAGGGCTGTTCTCGCCTTTCTGCTTGTATTTGGCTTGTCGGATGGCTGTGAGGCGGCTGCGGGCCTCTTCCAGTTCTCTCTCTATCCTCAACACCTCAGACCTTGCATTAATCTCTTGTGCGATGCCTCCGACCATGCGTCTGTTAAGCACGAGACTACGTTCCTCCTCCTGTTGAATGGCCTGCTGGGCCGCCCGTACAAGGTTGTCAGTTGCTCGCTTCACAGCATTACCCGCAGCCTGTAGTCTCTTGGTGTTGTCACTGTCAGGGTCAGCCTTGACCTTGCAGGCTACGAGCAGCTGAGCCGTGGAGCTGGCCACCTGCTTGGCACTGGACACCAGCTTCTCCTCTGAACACACCCCCTGCACCAGCGAGTTGGCCGACTCTACCAGCGAGTGTGTGGCAGCCGCTACAAGTCTGGCCGCAGAGATGAGTCCCTCCGACCACTGGCCATCGTCTGAACTGGTCAGCGGCCTGCGAGACACCTTGCCGTTGTCGATGAGCTCCCTCTGGGCGGAGGACGCAGCCTTGACCAGTGCCGACGTGGCGGCAGCTATGGACTTGGCTGCCTCCAGGATCATTTCATCAAAGTTGAGGCTTTCATCCGCCTCCTGAGTGACAGACTTGCGAGGTCTCAGGCTGGCCAGTTTCTTGGCGGCTGCATCGATAGAGGCTGCTGCCCCCAACAACTCATTCTCTGCAATCACCGTCGGGTCATCTGGATCCACCCAATCAGTACCTTTAAGCAGCTGTGCGACGGCCACGAGTTCGGTGACGCACTGCGCGATGCGGCGGCTGATGGGAGGTAAGCCTTGCTTAGCGTCCGCCGCACCAGGCCTAGTCAGGCTGTGTAGCACAGCTTGCAGCAGTTCTCTATATTCCATGGCGACGGACTGTCCCGCCTCTAGCGTCCGGCGTCGCAGCTCCTCTCCCTCCGCTTGGTTGGCATTACCCTTGCATATAGTGAGCATGTCCGAGATGGCCTTGCGACCCATGTTGGCTGCAACGATGATGTCCTCCTGCTTGCAGCTGTTGCCAGCAGCCACCGCCTTGGCTGTAGCCAGTGTGATGGGCTTGGTACAGCGGACCAGCTCCTCAGGGGAGGCTACGCTGCGACTCACCTCTACACTGTGTAGCGCCCTGATTTCTTGAGCGATGGCTTCGATGGTGGCCTCGAGAGCCCGAGTGCCCCGTGTGTGCTCATCTTCTACTGCCTTCACTGTCTTGAGTAAAGATGTCACGTTGGTCACCATCACCTTGGCAGACTCCTTCAGATGATTCATCGAGGGGTCGTTGATCTTCTTTCCCGAAGCTGCCTTGGTTGCTTGAATGAGGTCTCCCAGAGCGGAGGCTACGTCCTTCACAGCATTGATTAACATCACCTGAGCTTCAGGATTGTTAGAGCCGAGAGAAGCCGCACCAAACTTGACCACCTCGGCAAGCTGCACAATCGTAGATACAGCGTTCTGGGCTGCCACGGCCAATTGTTCCTGAGAAGATGCCGCTCCTGCTACCAGAGTTTTGGTGTCTTCCACCAGAGCTTTGGCAGTCTTGAGGATGTTTTCCCGATGGTCAGCAAACTTGTCGTCATCATTCTCAGCGTGCAGAGTGCCGGCAGTAGCAAACATGATGGTAGTGTCCAGATCTCCGATGATACCAGACACCGTGCTGGCTGCGTTGATACAAGCCTGAGTGCCTCGGGAACCTGCTTGTAGAGCCGCTAGCACCTTCGACACCTTTTCAGAAACAGTTCTGGCATGGTCGGCCACATCGCGTTGAGCGACAGTATCTCCGGGTGCTGCCTGGCACACGCCGGCTGAGCGCACAATGTCTATACAGCCTCGACCCAGCTCCACCACAGCACTCGCCAGTCGCCCGGCCACCTCTGGGTTGCTAGAGCTGGCCCCAGCGCCCGCACAGTCGCCCGCCAGTTGAGTGTAGTAGCGAGTCAGTTCTCCGCTCAAGTTGCCCAGACTGCTTACATTGCTGCCACACTTGCTCACCATTTCCTGAGCGATCCTTGCGATCTCCTTGGAAGCGGCGACCATCCGAGTCTGGTAGTCAACAAAGGAGTCTGTAGAATCGGTGATGAAGGAACGCCGCTGGAAGGGGGTGTTGGGGTCTGGAACCTTGGACATGGCGCGGGATATGGAGTCCACCAGGCCAGTCACTATGCCAGCCTGTGTCGCCAGTTCTGCCAGGGTGGTAGTTAGTTCTGCCAGGGCCTCCCGTGTACCAGCCACACACTCGTCTACGTCTGTGTGGATGTTCACCGCCTTAGGGTTTCCGCCACATTCCTTGGTGACGTAGAGCAGCTGTTGTGCGCACTCAATGACAGTTTTGGTTTGGTCGAGCAGCAACATCTGTTGTTTAGAGTGGACCATGTTGGACGCAGCTCCTATAGTGCCTGCAGTCAAAGGGTCACAGTAGACCACCAGTCTCTCCACCGCATGGCCGATGTTCTCAGCCTCGGCCTTGGCAGCTGAGCGCAGGGGCTCCAGCCTATCAGAGAGCTCGGCTGCGGCGCTGTCTGTCTGCTCAGCAAACCCTTGCAGGCTGTTGTCACGCGAGGGAGGCAAGTTCTGAGACAAGGCGAGCAGCGCAGCTTGGTCCAGCTCTGTGATGCGTTGGCTCAGCTTCTTTATAGCTTCCTCGCATTCCCGCTGTCCTGGCGCCTTGTCCCTGATGGAAGCGACCAGTTTCTTGATGGAATCGGAAACACTCTTGCTCTGATTGGCCAACAGCTGCCAGGTAGGCGGGTCCTTGGGAGCAACGGCCAGACTCTTGGCTGCGCTAACCATGACGCAGCTAGAGTCTATGATGGCGACACCGGCCTCTACGATTGGCTGCTGAGTGGCCCGTGCTGCCTCGCTGATCCGAGCTGGTTGGCTGGCAAACTCCGGAGAACTGGCGAATGTCACCAGTGACTCAACAGCATCGAGTAGCGGCACTGTTGCGGCTGAGCATGACTTACGATTGCGCTCCGAGTAGTCCAAATCAAGAGCTTTAATTTCTTTGACAAGATTGGCTGTAGAGTTTGCCACATCTTTGGCAGACTGGACAAAGTGCCGCTTGGCAACAGGATTGGCTGTCTTGGAGCTGGCGACTCGGCAAGCATTGCACAGTGCACTTGTATGCTTGGCAATAACAGTCGCTGCCGACAGAACCTGCTGTTGGTTGCTGGTGGATGAAGAAAGACTAGCGCAAGCGCCCTGGATGGCCTGGTAGGCGCGGGCGAACTGTGCTTGATCCACAAGGCCGGGCCGCGCAGCCACACTGCTTGGCTCACTGACCGCCAGCAAATACGCGGCCTGCGCGGCAGCCTCCACCAGCCCACAGATGGAATCACTCACACTGCGCACAGAGTCTCCAAACTGCTCGTGTTGGCAACGCTTGGCATGGTTGGCAATACCAGTCATTCCATCACCAAGGCTCTTGGATTTCTCCATGACGGTGTCCAGACAGTCGAAGTAGGACGCATCGCTGATAGGCTCTGATGGACAGTCCAACAAGGGCTTCATGGCCTGAATATTGCGGATTGCGTTGTCACATTCCTTCTGTCCCGGGGCTGCCGACGTGCACACATCCACTAAGTAGTTGACACTATCAGTCACTGCCCTTGCAGCAGAAGCAAGTTGGTTCTTGGCGTTGGGAGCGGCAGGGTCGGCCGCGACGTATTTGGCCGTCACCAGCAGCTTGGAGGATACCATCGACACATTCTTGAGGGATACCACCATCTGGCCCCGGACCTCAGTGTCCTTGGTTTGTCCAGCCATCTCCATTCCAACACCCAAGATGTCGCCCACGGCATTGCCGAACTTGTTGGAGGCCTTCTCGAGGTGGTGGGAAGATCGGACGGAAGACACCACCTCAGTGCTGGCGTCTGTAAGTCCTGCGGCCGCTGAGTTGAGCTCAGCCTGCAGCTGTCCGTACGGCTTGTCTGATAAGGGGAAGTCCTGGCGGTCCAGGGCTGCCGAGGCTGCTTGGATGGAGTCTATGGCAGCATCCACCGCGCGTTGACTCGGCAACACGCTGATGCAGTCATTTAAGGACTGAGTGACTCTTTTGGCGGCTTGAGTGAGACTGTCGAGGTTGCTTTGATCGTGCAGGGTCCTTCTCGCTTCTTCTATCAGGGTCAGGGAACGCACAATCACTTCCTCTGTTGTGATCACCAGCCGTTGCTGAATTTCCTTGTTCTGCGTGCTGGCAGCGACGACTCTCACGGCATTGGTGAAGTCGCGCAGAGAGTTGGCTGTGTCGCGCGCGGCCAGGGCAGTGTACATCTCATTGCCCTGAGCCGCCGCACTCACCACCTGTGCGATGTTTGAGTTGACATTCTTCGCTGCGCTTCCCACTTGATGGTGGCTCGTCGAATCCACCGAGTCGCCAGGCAGGGGACGAAGCTGGCCTCTTTCGGCTGCGCGCAGCAACTGAACTGTCTCTTCCTTGAGCGAAGTCAAGATGTCGGTGGCAGCATCTAGCTCTAGGCCTGAGCCACAAGCTTCCTTGGCACGGTCGGCCGCTGTCCGCAGCTCACCCAGGGCCGTGCTGAACTGTGTGGATGCATTGGACAGCTGCAGTGAGGACGACTGATCCGTCACTGTGGGCAGCACTCCGCGGCAGCTTGACACCACACGGCCCCCGGGCTGGAGGAACTGGTGGCTGGCACTGATGAGGTTGAGCTGTGCAGTGGCGCTGTCTGGCTGTGCAATGGTACCCTTCACACCTTGCACCAGTGCTGGGATGTGCTCCGCCAGACTCTTACAGTCCACAGTCAACTCCTCTTGCGATGCTCTGTTGGTGTTCTGCTGAGAGACGCCTTGTGCAGCAGAGATACATTGTGTAGCAGTGCTTGCCGCCTGCTTTGCTGCTCCCTCGAGGCGGGTGACAAGTGTCTTGCGCAGTGCGGGGGTGGCGGCCAGGGTGGTAGCGGCACGTAGCTCCTCCACGGTGTGTCTCAAGTGTTGTTGTCGGGCAGTGTCGTGGGGGTGGCTGGCACACTGGCGGGCAGCCTCTACCATGCGGGCCGTCGCCTCCGCCAGCACCTTGGCTGCGGCCAACAGTCGACGCTGGATCTCCGAGTCTGGCTGCTTGTCTGCCTCTCCCTTGATGGCTTGGATCAACTGAGCCGTAGCTTGCCCTAGGACCCTGGCTTGTCGAACCATCTCGCCCGCGTCTCCTTGCGAGGCAAACAATCTGTCCGTTGCTACAAGGATGGTCTCCACTGAGCTTTCCTGGATGCTCTCTTTGGCACGTTCTCGGCTGCTTAGTTTGATGTGGTTGAGTAGTTGGTTGAGTGTGCGAGTGACCTCGGCTGCGGCTTTGCTCAGTTCCTTGAGCAGATGTTCGTCCTGACAGCTGTCATTGCAGATCTGCACCAGACCCTCCACAGAGCGCGCCACCTCCCGCACCGCAGACATCAGCTGTTGCTGACACGCTGGGCTGTGCAGTGTCGGTGCTACCACCTTAGCACAGGCCACCAGCTGGGAGGTGGCCAGAGCGCACTGCGTGGCCGCCGTGATGACAGTGTTCTGCTGATCTGAGGGCATCGTCCCAGCCACAGACTTGGCTCTCAGCACCAGTGCTGCTGTAGTGTTGGCCACCCCTTTGGCCAGTCCTAAGAGGGTGTCTTGCATTTCTCGAGTCTCATCATCCTCGTCTCCGATGGTAGTCAAGACACGATGAGAGGCCTCACCCACTCTGCTGGCCGCGGTCAGCAGTGACTGACGAGGCTCTTTAGTCTCAGGCTCAGCAGCGCGCAGCAAGTCACTGAAGGCGGAGCACAGCTTGCGGGCAGCGTCCAATAACTTGTCTCCTCCGTCGTCATCCTCCATGAGTGCCGCTAGCATACGCACTCCGCGGGACATCTCCGGCAGGTTGCTGGTGATAGTGGTGATAGCAGCCCCCACTGCTGTATGGTCCACTTCATCCACCGACCCAGAAGTGAGCGTGACTACTTGCGCAGTAGCAGCATTCATGGCTGCCAACTGGGAGCTGACATTCTGCTTGTTGGTGTCCAGCGTTGTCTCCTTCCATTTCAAAGAAGCCGGGTCAGATCCTAGTTCTGGGATTTCAGCCTTGGTGATGAGTTCTCTCTCAACGGTGGTGATGACTTTTTGTCCGGAGGAGATGGTAGACAGCAGAGCCCTCTGTGGCTCTGACAACACACTTGTCACCTGACTCTGCTGAACCGTAGATGGAGAATGTGCGATGTTGATCTGTCCAATGGTGGTGGTGAACTGAGCACCCCCCATATGTCCTGTGTTGTACGGCTTGGCTCCATCTGTAGCGCGCATGATGGCAGGCTTCGCTACAGACTCTGTGTTTACTTTAGCGATCCTGCTGCTCTCATGCTGGAGGTAGGTGGCTTTGAGAGGGGAAACACTGTCCTCCACCATAGTAGAACCCTCATCCCCCTCTATGCCAAAATGATCCTTGGACTGTTTCTTTTTCAGGATGATGTCGATGTAGCCAGCGATGAGTTGCAATATCTGCTCAGCCTCGGTGGTCTGCACAGAGTAATACTGGTCCGAGTAGTCACCAAAATCCAAGGTAAAGGTGTTGGGCGAAGCTCCCCAGCGGCGTACCGTAGTCAACGGCCAAGTCTTGAGAATCTCTTTGGTCTTTTCGTCCAATCGCAGCACCGAATCCTTGGTCACACCCAACAGCCGCGGCACTAATTTGTTCTTCCCCTTCATTTTTTCCTTGACCAAGAAGAAAGTGACGCCATAGGTCTTGAGAGATCTGGCAGTTTTTGTGTACAGTACTTTGGCATCAAGCTCCGAAAGACCTACGTGATTGGAGTGTTCGGCAAACACTTTCTTCTCAATGTTCTTAACTTTCACGTAAGATTGTGGGAGAAACTCCTTCAAGTCGAGGAAGGGAGGTTTGTGCTTGGCCTCATTGTAGTCGCCAAACTGAATGTGTGCCTGAATGCCGGCAAGTTCACAGGCCATCTCCTGGGTGATGGGGTGGGTTCCGTCCAAGATGGCGTCTCTTGCCTGTACGTACAGAAGGTTCAGCTGTACCGGGTCCCGCGAGTCAATGTTCTGGTCCGAGAAGAAGAACTTGCGTCTCAGAAGCACTGGCTCTGACTCGTCTATGCCTTGTTCCCGCAACGTCTTGGACGGGTCTATCCAGTTGACTTCATCGTCAGTCTTAAGTTTCTTGCGCAGCTGCTCCATTTTGGCGTCCCGCTCTTTTTCTTCCTTCTTGCGCTTGAGTGTGAGCGTACCATAGTTGGGTTTGTTCTCCACATCTTCCTCTGGACTCTCACGGACAAGACTGTACTCATCATGGTTTGTGATTCCTATCTTGGTACAGATGACGACCATCAGGTTGGCAACAGGCTGGCTGTCATCGACCAATAGAGTTTTGAGAGTGCCGTCCAGCATTCTCACCCGCAATGTTCTCAGCTTCCTTCTGTACTCCAACAGGTCCCCATTGCGCAAGATGTAGTAGTCAAGGTTTCGCCCAGGTTCCAACCAAACGCCTTTCTTCACATCTTCGTCAGCGAGGAACAGCCCATAATCTTTTGGCTGTCCAAGATTGGCCTCGGTGATCTTCTCGCGGATGAGGCGACAAGCATCGTACACCGAGGTGTTGGGGTCAAACTGCATCGTCTTGGTCACATTCTTCTCGACAATGCTGATTCGTAGCGACAGAGTAGCCATTTCGCCTGGTACAGTTCTTCCCCTCTATTAAAACATCAAGATTCTCCTACTTGTGTTGAATTTTAGTCCAATGTATCCTAATTGCACGACGAAATATGTCACAGAACAGTAAAACTGCCGAAAAACACAAGTTTACACATCACGGTTAGTCACACACCCAAGATT
>Ga0127508_1288583_pt1 | contig 9905 bp, 5 predicted proteins | sample S1TSphfallaxMT_3_FD_94195 | JGI IMG/M metagenome (GOLD analysis project Ga0127508, IMG submission 94195) | Peat moss associated microbial communities from Sphagnum species from Minnesota, USA - S1T2_Fd - Sphagnum fallax MT (Eukaryote Community... | ecosystem: Host-associated > Plants > Peat moss >... | reverse complement strand
TGATCCTAACTGATTAAATTGGTAACGTTTATAGCTGCCACCACATCCCTTGTTTAATGGACGACCCGGGATGAAGGTCGAATAACGAGCAACACACCGAGTACATTAAATCATATCACTGTATTTATACTTCACAAATTTAGATAAACATATCATAACAACTTTAGAACATTATATGGTGCGAAACAATAATAGATGTAATAAGCCTGCGCGGATAAACAAAGAAGGTGTATTCACGCCATCACGGTTAAACGTAGAAGGAGGCTCACTCCCTCCCCACCAAGTTACACGTCACTCTTGGCCTCTGGCACAGTGCATCAGGGCCAGCTACTATTGTTATATATAAAAGTACTACTCTAAATCCCATTTCAACTAATATTCACTTTACTTTAAATAAGTATGCGGAATGCATTCAATTGACTACTCTAATTATCCCGAACAAGAAATACATATGTTTATATATATGAAAATGTATTAATATATAAGAGAAAAAATTAACTTTAAATAATCATAATTATATGAACGGAGTCGAGTCGTTACAACACCCCCTTCGTTGGAAAAGATGCATCATATCCCTTTATGGTGCATCTTTACCGAAGTTACATAACGTCTAAACAAGAACAACAATAGAGAACAACAATAGTCTTTGGAATGTCTCTGAATTACAACAAAACATATCAATCACAATAAATTAAGTTCACATTGAATGATAATTTCATAATAATATTATCAAAGAGCACGAGTCCACGAGAGAGCTTCACTACAAATTTTATACAATACAAATCTATGCACTTCCTCTAAGTTAGGCGCTGTGATCGGTTTGATCAAAGTTCTGATATGTGGTGCTTTGGAGGATGTCATGCAATGGTGTGCCTTGGCTCGCATGAATGGTAGTGCGCTGACTCTCTGTTTGTGGCTCGGTTGTAGCTCTGCTTATCAGCAACGGGCAGGAGCACCTGCGACAATTATACACCCAGAACAGTATGCAAAATAATAGACTTAAAAATACACACATTAAATAAGATACAGCATATGTTTGAAAATGGTACAAAACAGTTGACTTATTTTTATTATCCTTTATGGTTTTGATTAACGCAGTTAGGGTGACATCAATACTGTCGTCATCTAAGTTATTTTTTATATCCTTCAGGGTATCAAATGTAAGATTTCCTCCAGAGAATACAATCTCCTTTTCATTTACTGTCAACATATTATCAAACTTTGGAACATGTATGTGGGTCAAGTTTCCCTTAAACTTGATATTACCAGAAATCCTAGAAAATATTTTACGACTTCTACCAAATATATCACAACTGGATACTTGTCTAATTATACCAGAAGAGTTTAGTAACAATTCAGAGTATTCAGGCTGATTTGAATTATAACTGAAACAGTTAAGAACTACCTTGTATGGTTCTGATACGGAATACAACCAATCATTTCCATTTTGTAATAAAAATGGTGAAATTACTTTGCTAGACACTATCTTAGAGCATTTCGATGCGGCTGAGTCCATCAGTCCCATGAATAACGAGTAAGTACAGTCTTCTACAGTATGGTATGTCAAACTAATTGAGCTTGGGCACAAATAGAAATATTTGTTCTTGCATTTGCTAAACATAGATTCAGTAAGTGGTGCAAAGTATTGCCTATCTTTAGATACAAGTAAGTAATCATAGTTCATGTCCCACTTTATCCAATGACTGAGACTAGGTTGATATAATGGTACCACGACAACTCTATATGTTTCGAGCTGCCTATCGTTTGAACTTAAAGGTATGGTGACTACAAGTTTGATACTAGATGGGGTAGCTAACGCTTGGGCGGTACATATATCATAATACATAAACAAGTTCTCCTCATCTACCGACATGATTAGTTTCAAATGGGTAGGCACTATTCTCTCTATACTGTACAATATCTTAATAAAATCATGGGGCGGTAGTAGTTTACTGCTAACCTTTCCAGTATTGATTAACTCTAAAGCTTGTCTAAATTCTACTATTCGAAGCTTAGCTTCATCTACTACTTGTCCTAAATGTCTAGACATCGCTATCATTTGCATATACTTAAACACTGAATTATGAATGTTAGAACTTTCTAGAGTATAGTTTCTAAGGCTATCTACATATTGTTTATTTGATTTTATTAGCTTAGTCATCATTTCATTGATGGCTTTAGTGTTAGTTACAATCTTAGAGTTCATCTTTTTCATCAATGTAAGCTGATCCTCTTTTGAACTAATTAGATCTCCTGTCTGTTTATACAACTCGTCCACTCTTACATTAACTCCGTCTAGATCATCGTTGGTAGGTACACCAAACAACCATTTGAGAGCATAACCTCCTGCATTTATCATGCCACGCTTCCTTCTGGCTTTGGGCAACAGCTTAATTAAATCTAACAGGTCAACTTCAACTGGTTGATGCTAAGTTTGGCTCTATTAAACTCAAAATCAAAATCATTGCTCCAAATATTTACGCTAGTATTCAAATAATACTCAACTTCTTTACATAACGACTTTATGGGTACGAGTTCGTTTTGAATCTCATCAAAGTTAAAATCTAATACTATTTTCCATTCATTTTCGGAAACTATTGAGTCTTGTAACCTACTGAACACGATACCTTGTGTTAGTTCAGTTGGTTGGGCATACAATAATGCTACAGGCATGCAGATGAAAAACACTGTTACACAACAAAATATATTAGTATATAATAACCAAAATATAAAATACGCTATAAAATTATGATTTGGTATATCTTTAGTAAAGTTCCTGTGTACATATGCATATGACTTGGTATCTTGCTAATACTCTCCTATTGTTCATTTGTTTCTCATACATACCCATTCACCTACTTTCTTGGCCATCCATTCACACATCATTCATGCCGTTCACACACCTTTCATTCTAGAGTAGTTGCTAAATATCTTTGGTAGGTCAAAATCTACATTGGTTGGTTTGACTTATTCACTGTTGTGCATGTGATAGAGTTCATCTTTGGCAGATTTCAATAAACAAAACAATTAATTAAGATTATAGAAACATGGACACTTCATAAATGAAATATTTCAATCTATTTACATTAGTGACAAAGAACAAATTATTTACTTCCAAAATTGAAAACACTCGTAGTCTTACACGAACATTGTCTTTCATGAATATATGTGTTCGCAAAATGTCACAAAATCTATTCTAGCATTGACAAAATTAACGGTATGTACATATAATTAAATAGCTAAATAGTCGGGTGAAAAATCAGGTGCACCTTTATTATCTTCTAGTCTTCTAAATTCTACGTCATGACATGTCGTAATCTTGATACTTCAATGGTCCTTTTCTTACTCTTCTTGGTCTTCCACTCCTTGATCGCGGAGGTGGGGGCTCTGCTTCCCTCTCACCGGCGTCCTGTGTGTCCACTGCGTCGTCTTGCGCGTCAGGGATGTGTGAACAGCTTGGCTCCACGCGGATGCTCTCTGGTCCTTCCTGCTCTTCTGCTGGGGTTGGCTCCAGGAGTCCTTCGTGTGATGCTGGTTCTTGTGCGTCTTCTCTTGCATCTTCTAATTTGTCTTCCTCTGCTTCTTGTTCTTCTCCTTCCTCTTCTTCTGCATCTTGAACTATGACTGGTTTTATTCTGTTTACATGAACTACAACATTCCTTGCCCTGATTCTGAGGACGACGTTAAGACTTGATTTCACTTCCACAATTTTATATGGTCCTCGCCACAACCGAGATAACTTCTTCGTTCTTCCTTTCTTGATGTGTGGTACATGGAGGTACACTAGCTGTCCTACCTTGTACTTCACTTCTTTAGACTTTTTGTCATATTGCTTCTTTTGCATTTGTCTGGCCTTCGTTTGACATTCTTGAGATATTTCTTTCATCTTGCTCATCCTAAATCTTAAATCTTCAACATAGTCCGAGTAAATCTCTCGATCATCTGTTAGCGTTAGATCTGCTTCTAAAGGAGTTCTCATTTCTTTCCCATATACCATTTCATAAGGACTAAATCCCGTTGAGTCGTGAACTTGAGAGTTGTACGCCATATTGATCATAGGCAAGAATTCATCCCAGTCCGATTGACTTCTGTTGACATAATGACTCAGCATTTTAGGAATGGTCTTATGTACGATTTCTGTTCTTCCGTTGGCCATAGCATGATAAGCTGTGGTTTGAAGTTTGCGAATCTTAAGCAAGCTGCATACGTTCTTAATTAGATCTGACGTGAAGTTGGATCCCTGGTCAGTAATTAATTCCATTGGTATGCCTATTTTTGTAAAGACTCTGTGGATTAAAGCTTGGGCTATTGTTTCAGCAGTTTGATCTGGTAGTGCTATGAAGATTCCAAATCTAGTGAAGTGGTCTATTACTGTTAAAATGTACTTGTTGCTTGATCTCGTCAACGGCATGGGCCCAACTATGTCGCAAGAAAGTCTGTAGGCAAATTCTGTAGGTTCCTGGAAACTTCCAAGAGGTGCTCTGTTCTTCCCATAGTCTGACCGTTTACAGCATGCATCGCATGTTCTGATAAACGTGTTTACATCTTCTTTCATTTTTGGCCAATAGAAAGTTCCCTGAATCCTAAACATAGTCTTTTTAATTCCTCCATGACCAGCTGTGGGTATGTCATGGTGTAGTCTTATGATTTTTTCTCTGAGATCTTTAGGTACGACAATCAAACGCTTTGAGCCTTTCTCGAAATAAATTATTCCTTGCTGATTGGTCTTGAATCCTCGGTACTTCTTCAGTTTTTGGCATTCATTATCATTTCTCTGTTTTTCTTTCAGAATATCTAAATCAACTAGTGGTAAGCTCTCACATTTGGTCTTAAGTACAATTCTGCTGAGGCAATCTGCGTTCTGATTTTTGATGCCTGGCTTGTGGATTACTTTGTAGTCATACTCTGCTAATTTTAGCGCCCATCGGGTGAGTCTACTCGAAGGGTCTTTTAGAGATAAGAGCCATTTTATAGCACTATGGTCTGTGTATAGCGTAAACGTTCTCCCGTATAGATAACATCTAAAATACTTTACAGCCCATACAACGGCTAGAAGCTCACGTTCTGTGACTGTATAATTTTGTTCTGCTGAGTTTAGCTGTCTTGAGGCATATGCTATGGGATGTTCTACACCATTGATAACTTGGCCTAATACTGCTCCAAGTGCTTGATTACTAGCATCTGTGTTTAAAATAAATTCTTTGGAATAGTCTGGATAAATCAAGAGAGGTTCCGTGGTGAGCTTTTCTTTTAGACACTGGAAGGATTTTTCACAACTATCGGTCCATTCAAATTTTTGGTCTTTTTTTTGTTAATTTTGTAAGGGGTTTGGCGGTATCCGCAAATTTTGGAACATGGCGCCTGTAATAACTACAGAGTCCTATGAAACTCCTGATTTCTTTTTCATTAGTTGGCCTTGGAAAATTTCGCACAATTTCTATTTTCTTTGGACAAGGTTTTATTCCATGGTTTGTTATAACATGGCCTAAAAAGTTAACTTCAGACTTGGCAAATTGGCATTTATTAAGCTGAACACTTAAATTTACATCTTGGAATCTCTCAAGTACATCTGCTAGGTCTTTTGCATGTTGTTCTATAGTTGGAGAAAAGATCAGTACATCATCCATGTATGGTAGGCATCCTTTTCCTTTCAAACCCATCAGTGTAGTGTCGATCAAACGTTGGAAGGCCGCAGGGGAATTAATCAATCCCATAGGAAGCCTAAGATACTCCCAATGTCCATCTGGTGTGCTGAAGGCAGTTTTCTCTTGACTGTCAGGGTGCATTTTTACTTGAAAGAATCCAGAATTCATGTCTAACCCTGTGAAATATTTACTTCCTCCGAGCTTGTCAAGCGTCTCGTGGATATCGGGTAGTGGGTATACTTCGGGTACAGTACAGGCATTCAATTCACGATAATCAATGCACATGCGGTATGTTACAACACCATCAGGTCCTGCTTTCTTGGGAACGATCACCACAGGAGCTGACCATGGTGAGATGCTGGGTTTTATTACACCTTTATCAAGTTGTTCTTGTACTAAATCTTGTACCAATTGCCTCTGGGTTTGTGGAACTCTGTAAGGCTTCTTGTTGATTGGTGGATGATTTCCTGTATTAATTTTGTGCATTACTGTTGATGTACAACCTAGATTCCCAATTCCTCCCAAACTGAATATCTTCTGGTATTTGGAAAGAACATTTTTGATTTTTATTTTTTCAGGCACACTTAGATGGTCTAATTTTTCATCTATTGACTTATTGAATTCTTGGGGGTCAAATTTAGCTTGATTTGCACTCAATACATTTTTCGTCTGGTCTTTGGCTTTTATTTCGGCAGGCTCTTCAATGTGGCACACTAGTGTATTTTTGTATACTACCAAATCCTCTTCTGTCACGTTCACTATTTTGGTCCAACATTTCCCATTGTGCATTTTCGATAAACTTCGGGCTGCTGTGATCCCATGTACTTTAATCTGTGCAGGTTCAGTTATAATTGTTCGACCTTCTAGAGTTTCCTCAAAATTTCTCGCATTTTTACTAAGTCTTGCTTGTATTAACATTTCTGATCGGGCAGGTACATTGAGATTGGTTGCTACAAACGCTGATAAAACATGATATTGTGGAACCGAGGTAGTCTCGGCAGAATCTGGGTCAGCTTGTATCTGACGTGATTTATTTTCCTTTTGAGGTTCTTTAGTTACTCTCCCTAAACCGCTCATTTTTGCATCATCGTCACCACACTGTGCCTCATATAATGTAGCTACAGCTGTACCGTTCATGCATAAAGCATTTTGGTCTAGATCTAGAAGAGCTCGCTTCCACCTCAGCACATCATGTCCCAAAACTGCTATACACTTTGATGGCAGGTTAACAACGATGAACCTGCATTGGAAGGAGGTCCCCTCTAATCCTATAGATTCCTTCACTTCACCATATATTTGCATATATGATCCTGTGATGCCTCTAATCCGGATGTCAGTGGGGTTGACTGCACCTTTCACTACTCGTCTATCGACTAGAGTGACTTGGGCACCGGTATCTATGACAATTTGTCCTTTTACCCCTCCTATTGTTCCATCTACTACCAGTTCCCCTGTGCTAGTTTGCTCAAAAGTGTTTACGGTTCTGATTGTTCTCTTCGCCTGTCCCGAACCTATGTTTATTTGAGGTTCTAGATTTATTGACTGGGGGTCGCAGCGGCGGGCCTGCTCTCCCCTTGATTGTTTAAAGAATGTTGGTTGCCACTTGTCGGCACTCCTCCTCTTCCTCTTGAATGATTAAATCCTCCTCTTGCTGGTGGTCGTCTGCTCCAACAGTTTTCAGTTGGATGCCCTTGGCGTCCGCAGTTTCCACATCTTGCCACTGGGTTATTGTTGTTGCGTTGACTTGCCATTTTGGTTCGGCATTCTGCTTCTTGATGACCTCTTCTTTTACAGAAATTACAAGTGACGACAGGGATCGGTGTAGGTTGAGTCTGCCTACAAAACCTAGCGATATGGCCTTGTCTGCCGCAGTTATGGCATGCGCCTCGGGCTACTGCTCCAAAAATTCTCCTTGGAGGGTCTTCCATCTGTCGAGGGTGCCTCTCTACATTATTAATAGCTACTGCAGTGCTAACTGCTTCTCTAAAGTTCTTTGGAAATTTAATCCTAGCTTGTCGGCCCACTTCGCCAAACAAACCTCTCACGAATGCGTCGGTTGCTCTCCGATCGAGTTCGTCCCTTAAAACTTTGTTTACTTCTTCATTGCTACTGATCCGCATAGTTTTGTCACTAACTTTTTTGACTCTATCGGCAAACTGTTCGATAGTTTCACCTCTATTTTGCCTAATGTTGGCTAACTGTTCAAAATAATAGTGATCGGGCAGGTTGTCACCAAAACGCATAACCAGTGCTTCCCTGATCTCATGGCACGATCGTGCGTTTTTGCAAGCCTCGTCAGATTTAGCAAATTGAAGTGCACTTCCTGTCAACTTCAACTTAATTACTTGTAGCGTTTGGCTTTCAGTCCATCCACTGAGCTCCCTTATTCCTTCAACACTATCAAAGAATGGCACGACTAAATCAGCTCGTGTCCCATCGTAGCTATTTATGCTCGACACTAGGTCAAATGAAGGCTTAGCATTGACATTTATTGTTGTCTCGTTCATTGGATCGTTCAAAAATTGTGTCTTGTCTGCCAAACTAGATGATGCATTAGCAGCAGCAATTGATTCGTTAAGGGTATCCTGCATTCTCTTCATCCTATGTGACATAGCATCAAATGCTTCTTGAAGCTCAACGGTTTTTCCGTCAACGTCAACCACGTTGCTCATGGTGGTATTGAAAGATAAAAATCTCAAAATTAAATTGAATAAATTATAAAACTATTAAGTAGTTTTGTTAGAGCCAAAAGATGCTATCACATGTACTGTCAAACACTATGCATTAAGCTAGAGAAAGCTAACTTCATTTGTTAAGATTCACTAAGTTACCCATAAGATCCATTGAATCAATTGAATTAAAATAACCAGAGGTTGTAAAGTTTGATTGAGCCCAGGTAAACTTATCAGCAACTAGATATAAGTAATGTTTAATATAATAACATTAACGATCTGGTTACTTCACTAGTACAGTTATGTTGTAAGTTAGGCTAAAGCCTGTATTTCCACATGAAAGTAAGTTAATAAATGATTTGATAGCTATGAGGTTCTACCAGGCTACCTTCATGTAGGCTTTTGCATAAAACTTCATTTGAAAATGAACAAACAGGCATTTCATTTATGTAAATTAAATTTTGGTTGAGATTTGGCTTCAATAATTTATTTATCTTAATTGTTACGTGTGCATCGCAACATCTTGACTGTCATAGGAAATGTCTAGGTCATGGACGGCTTGTGGCTGTTCTATAGTATAGAACAATTTAAATTACTAGTTAAATTTTACTTTTCAGTATTTCTTTTAAAATAAGTTATTCCTTTAAAATAAAACAATGCCACTGCTCATCAATGGTACGCTCTCCTCGGCCAAGGTGCATGACACACTTATACTAGAGCTTAGACTAATTTAAATTAAATGGTTTATTCGTATTTGCCAAAATCTCATTTGAAAATAATCAACCGGAATATAGGTTAATGTAAGAAACATCCTCACCGGATATCATATCCAGCGCCATTGCGACTGCGTTGACCATGGAAGAGGTTGCTGGCACTGCGCTGCGAGGCGTCTGCTGGCTGACAGACGACAGTAGTTGTTGACAGCTGCCGAAGTGAAGTGGACTGCTCTCCCTCACTGACTGCGCCGCGGGAATTTTCGCTCTGCGTCCTCCCTCTAGTTGGTAGGACTGCGCTGCCACCTGGATCTGGATTCTGGATGGCGTGACGTCATTCCCCCTCTCTGCTCAGGTCCAAGACGAAGGTGATGGTGAAGGCAATATGGCGTCCCTTCTCCTTCAAAGGTGAAAACAAGATGGCGAAGCCGTGAAAATGCGAAAATCACAACTCACTGTCCTGTCGAGACGACTGGATATCATTGCGGATTATAAAAATCGCACCAAAACAACTCGGAAAATCTCTCTATAGGCGTTTTGAATAGCATTTTAGGATCACAAATCACTTCCACTGCACTTGCGTTGAGACATATGTAGCACTGTTCTGCATCTGCGTAGTTGTATCCATAACTACGTATCACACGGCGATATCACTCGGCGTTACGGCGAAGGGCGAACTGGCGATCTAGCATAATGCGTATCGATCTAGCGTATCCCACCGCTGCCACCAGTTGTGAGGTAGCGTGGCATTGCCGAGAGCTAAGTGATCCTAACTGATTAAATTGGTAACGTTTATAGCTGCCACCACATCCCTTGTTTAATGGACGACCCGGGATGAAGGTCGAATAACGAGCAACACACCGAGTACATTAAAT
>Ga0127508_1213391_pt1 | contig 10144 bp, 2 predicted proteins | sample S1TSphfallaxMT_3_FD_94195 | JGI IMG/M metagenome (GOLD analysis project Ga0127508, IMG submission 94195) | Peat moss associated microbial communities from Sphagnum species from Minnesota, USA - S1T2_Fd - Sphagnum fallax MT (Eukaryote Community... | ecosystem: Host-associated > Plants > Peat moss... | reverse complement strand
GTACGGAGTTCCCGTACGCAAATATTTGCCATCGAGCATCTGATGTAAAAGTGAGCAATTGTTCGCAACTTAAGGAGGGCTCTTTATGTATGTGGTTTCACGACGTGAGATTTAAAGGTTATCTCTAAATGTATATTTAAGTAAAGAGTGACGATATAGTGTATTCTGTATGTTGTGGGCGACTCTAGCTCTCTAGTATAAATTGAGCAAACCCTTTATTTAGAACTAGATTTACATTTATGACGTTTAATGGCAAGAAGTAGGTTGTGATTTATCTTAACGAATGTACTTAAGAAGAGGTTGTGGACTAGTAAACCAACAGTAACCAAGATACCGAATAAAGTAGGTCCAAAGTATAGTGAAATATATGGAGGCCGTCTTGGCAATGTTGTTGGAGCTGAGGTTTTAATGCTTGGTAAGCGCAATATCTGAACAATTTAAGTAAAAATTAGCACCAATACTTTAATTATTATATTAATGATCAATGAAAGTTAGACATGTATTATGTCATTGATCCTCTTATTTAATTAAAGTATATCCAAATCTCGGTGGATATTGGATTCTGGTCGCAGTTAACCGTAATTTTTACCTGTCTGTGTCGGAGCAGTGATATTGTAACCGGACTACTTAATTAAAAATGTCTCGAGAATCTCAAAACAAATCTCAACAAAACATAAATAATGTACTTAATTTTAAGAGAAATCATCCCTTACGTAAAGATTGGGATGATTGGCAAACTATCGTAAGAATATTTCATAATCCTCAAACTAAACAATTACAAAAAGCGATTAATAAAGGTTGGCGTAATTATAATGTGTATGATTTTGATAATAGGCGTAGTTATTTGATTGATGAAATTTATTATTTAACTCAGATGTATGAACAAGATTTTAAGTTAATTAAGGATAAAGATAATTATTATGAATTTGCTTATCAGATGTTTAAGAAAGGTGAAATTTTTTCTAATGCATGGATTCCGATAGATAATATTAATTTTGGATGTGATGATTGTACTCGTCAATATGTTGATTTATTTAATTGTGATTGTGTTATGAAGAATGAACATCTAAAGGCTCATATTTTAGCGTATATGTGGGCTTTTTATTTGACTAAGACAAAACGTGAAAGAAAACGAATTAGGAAATATTATGAAAAATTAGAATTAGTTGTTTTAAGTTTGCCTTATGATAGATTAAAGTATATTGATTTTGATTGTATTTTTAAGCCACAAAAATATGTTCATTTTAAGAATTCATTGTTGGTATCATTGTATGAAAGATTTCATTTAGATGGATGGACGAATAAAAATTTGAAAGATTTACCTTATATTTTTGAATATTTAAAGAATATTAGATTACCCAAGAGTCAAGGACCCGAAGTTGCGAATCAGAGCTTTAGCGGCGATCGGATTTTGACGAGTGAGTGTTTAGAAGAATTATATAATTTTGTTAAGGATAAAGATTTTGATGTTATTTATAATAAGTTTATTCCTAAGTCTCAAGGAATGTTTGGTATGGAACATAATTTAGAATTATCAGATTCATCAGTTAGTAAATTAAAAGATATGTTGAATGAGAGTCAGAATAATTTTATAGAAGGTATGAAAGAAAGTTTAATTTCAGCAGGAACTCAACTTAGTGTTATGTTTATCATAGCTGCTACTGTATCATTATTATCTAGAATTGTAGCTAGTATAGGTGTTACTATTGTTATGAAGATGTTACATACTTTATATTTATTTATTATGGATAGAACATGTGCTGATGAAGTGAAGAAAAGTGTAGCAGTTAGTCAGAGTGGAGATATTGTCTCTATACCATTTATTCCTAGTATGATTTTGAAATATATAGTTTCCCCACCTCAAGATATATTAAATAAGATTTGGAAATCCTCAACAATTGATTTAGTTATGCGTAGAATAGGATATTTAGGTGATATAAAGATTGAGAGAGGTGTTGAAAAAGTTGTAGAATGGGTAAAAGAAGTTATACGTAAGTTACAGCAATGGTATGGACAAGATGTTTTAGGTTTGTCATGTGGAATATATGGTTTTTATAGTAATGAAGAATCTCCCCTCTTAACCTGGTATAAGGATGTAGATGATATTTGTAATAAATATTTTAAAGATGAATTTAGATGGACCGAATTGGAATTTCAAGTAATTTATAATCATTATAAGCAAGGTTTAAGTTTAGTTCGTAATGCCGAATTTATTAAGTATAAGAATGATATTTATCGTATTTTAAGACAATTAACAACTATTATGGAAAAATTTAAAGCGAAAGGTATTACGAATCAAAATATAAGAAATCCTCCAGTTACCATTTATTTATATGGTGGAACTGGTGTAGGTAAGTCAAGTATAACCTATCCGTTAGCCGTAGAAATTCTTAAGAATATTCATGAGCGTGAAGGATCTACAGTAGATTTAAAGAAAGAATGGAAAAATATGATTTATATGCGTGCCCCTGAACAAGAGTATTGGGATGGATATGAAAATCAATTAGTAACAGTGTTTGATGATTTTTGTCAACAAACGGATTCCTTGCAAAACCCTAACGTAGAATTATTTGAAATAATAAGATCATCAAATTGTTTCCCTTATCCATTACATATGGCTAGTATAGAGCAAAAAGCGAATACAACATTTACTTCTAAGATTATTATAGTAAGTTCTAATTTACAATCACCCCAATGTGCTTCCTTAAATTTCCCTGAAGCTTTAAGACGTAGATTTGATATTTGTGTACAAGTTAATCGAGAATTCAAAGGACATACAAATGCTTTTGATCCTTCTGCGTATAATTTAGATAAGTTTGATATGATGACAGGAATAAAGCAGTGTTCATATGATTATAAGAGTTTAGTTAGTGATTGTGTAGATGCATATTTTGGACGTAAGAATTTTGTTAATACTATAGAAAATTATATTGATAGCATTTTGGAAGCAGGAATTGATACAGTTGATTTAGAAGTACCACGTAGTCAAGGCGGAAATTTTGATTTTGTTAATGACGATGAATTCCAAGATGCTATTGATGATCAAGAGCATTTAGTAAATAGACCTAGTACTAGTCAAGTAGTTAAACAGATCCAGGAAAGTGAAGTAGATATTTTTGTTCAACGTAGAATTAAGGAATTAATTAAAGAAGAAGCTAAAAAGATAGGTGTTACTCCTGGATTATTAGAAGCTAATATTAAGTGTGGAAATAATGGTTTAGCTGGCCAAAGTTTCTTTACTAAGGTTATGAAAGAGTATGAATGGGAACAGAAGAATAAAGATCCGTTTCACTTATTAGCTTATTATATTCACGAGAGTTATACTGTATCAAGTAAATATTTACAAAAACATTGGATTAGTTTTAAGACGAAACATAGTTATTTATCAAAGGCGTTAATGGCTTTTTCGTTTATAGCAATAGGATTATCATTTGTTAAGATTTTTTCAACCTTTAAGTCTATTTTACCAGCGAAAGAAGTAGCTAAGCGTAGCAGTAGGGCAGTTTTGAAGTCTGTAGAAGAAATTGTGAAATCAGAATCATATACAGCAGTTAAGACTGCCGTACCTAAAGTTGAAAGTTATACCCCTACTGCTGTTAAGGTAGCAAAAGTAGAAAGTTATACTCCTATTGCTACTAAAGTAGCAAAAATAGAATCTATAGCTAGTAGTGAAGGTGTGAAAGACATTAATGCGACTGAAATTTTAATGAAAGTAGTTAGAACTAATTTATATAAAATGAGTGAAAGTACGCGTGGCACTGTAATAGGACATGTTATGTTTTTGAAAGGAAAAGTTGCAGTAATGCCTAAGCATTTTCTTAGTGCATTTTATCAATCACTAAGAAATGATGCAGAGGCATATGTATATTTTGAAAATTGTTTTTTGGAAAGAACCTTCTCAATTAAAATTAAAGATTTAATGTTAACAAAGAAAGAGTATGAATCTCCAGATGAGAGTGAAGGTCCTATTTTGTCACGTGATTTAATGTGTTTTAGTGTTAAGACTAGTATATATCATTCAGATGCGACTAATTATTTTGTAAGTAAGTCAAGTATGAGTAGAGTGGAATCTAGTGAAGTTATGTTACCAATATTAATGACAAATACCCATAAGGAAAGTAATAAAGCGTGTTTATTAATAAGATATGCGAAAGGTCATAGTCAGTTAGAATGCGTAGAGCGTTTGCCTGTTGCTGATGAAGCTGATGTAGTTGCAAGATATATTCGTAATGCGTATATGTATAATTTGGACACTCAAGAAACTGAATGTGGAGCACCTTTAATAGTAAGAAATTCATTGATTCAACCTGGAAAAATATGTGGTTTACATATTGCTGGTATTACCGGTACTGGTCAGGGTTGGTCTACTTGTGTATATAAAGAAGATATTATTAAAATTTTGAGTTTATATGAAGAAAAAGATGTTATTAATGTAGATATTAAGTTACCTTTAAGTGATTTTCCTCAACAACAATGTAGAATACCTGAGAGTGCCCAATTTATTCATATTGGTAAGTTTAGTCGTAAAATTTGTCAACCATCGACATCCCAAATTGTACCTTCCCCATTATATAGTAAGATTAAGGAACCTGTTACGCGTCCTTGTTTGCTCCATAAAAGAAAGGATGGATTTGATCCCCGTACTTATAGATTAGAGCGACTAGGAAATGAAACAGTTTGTTTGGATGAAGATATGATTAAGTTTTCTAGTGAAGCGTTTCTGGATGAAGTATCAACTGTTTTTGAGAGAAACAAGGATTGTATAACTGAGAATTGTAAGGCAGTCTATAGTTTCGAAGAAGCTTGTGTAGGTATAGATGGAGAACCATATATTAATAGCGTAAAAAGAGATACTTCGTCTGGTTTTCCCTTTGTATGTATGAATGGTTTTACTCGTAAGGATATTTTTGGTACTAAGGAAAATTATAGTTTAGATTCTGATGCATGTCAAGTAATTAAGAAGAGAGTTAATAATATTATAGAAAATGCTAAAAATAATGTGTGTTTAGATCATATTTTTATTGATACTTTAAAAGATGAACGAAAATTAATTGAAAAATCTCACAAGACTCGACTTTTTAGTGCAGGTCCTATAGATTATTTAATAGCATGTAAGATGTATTTTAATGGTGTCGTTAATTTGTTAAGTAAAAATAGAAATAATTGTCATGTATCAGTAGGTACTAATGTATATTCAAAAGATTGGCATAATATAGTTCAACAGCTTCATAATAAGAGTAAGTGTATGATAGCAGGTGATTTTGAGGGTTTTGATGCTTCTCAACACCAGCGTTTGTTAGAAGCATCTTTAGAAGTGTTAATTCAATTATCTATAAGATTTTTAAAAGCTACGGAAGAGGATGTTAGAGTTATGCGTGTTTTAAGTGTATCATTAGTTAATTCTTTACATATTATGGATGATTTAGTGTATCAATGGACTCATTCTCTTCCTTCTGGACATTATTTAACAGCTATTATAAATTCTGTATTCGTTAATTTAGCTTTTGGATGTATTTGGCAGATTTATAAAAAGAAATTTAGTTATAGAACTGCGCGTATGTTTTGGAATAGAAATGGCATAGTTGCATATGGTGATGATCATATTGTAGCTGTACCTTTAAGTGAAATAGATGGTTTTAATCAATTTACTATCCCTAAATTTATGTCTAAGATAGGTTTATCATATACAATGGAAGATAAAGATGCTAGTGTAGAAAAGAAATATCGTTTTATAGATGAAATTAATTATCTTAAGCGTGGTTTTAAATTTGATAAAACTTTAAATAGGTATATTTGTCCTTTAAATTTAGATACAATTTTAGAGTTCCCAATGTGGAACCATAAGTGTCCAGATCCTATTGCACAAACTATTGTGGAGTTAGAGAAATGTATTGAAGAATTAAGTCTACACGATAATGACGTGTGGAATAAGTACATTTTGAAGCTCCATGAGTGTGGTAGATCTTTAGGACATTATTCTGATAAACTTGATCAAGAGGAAACAAAATTAGTTGCCCTTGGTCAAGATTCTATTATTTGAACATGAGAGAGTTGAAAAATTACTCTCCTTGTTTTTCAGTCTATCAGTATGCTGTAGTCATGCTCATTACGTTCCCGTCGGAAACTCAGGGAAACTGTGGTGTGCTACAGCTAGAGCTTGTAGATTGAAATTAGATTAAGTTAGTTTAAGTTATTTTTAAGTTAGTTTAAGTTAAGGCTAAAGTGTGATCTTGCTTTTCTATATAAATTCCGAGTTATTTAAAAGAAAAGTAGTGCTGCTTTAGTAACTTCCTGGGCTATTTAGCCTTACCTCCCAGGATGGGAAGTGGCAGCCCCACAATATCCAGGGAACCTCGGTAGGTCTCAAAACGTTAAGCCGCGTGAGAGACGACAGAATTGGCTTGCGCAACAACAAACAAGAATAAATAAAGAAGATGTAGGAGAACAGAAAGAAAACTTTACAGCAGAAATGGCCCCGTTAACAGGTACAGGAGTTGAAGAAAGAGTGCAAGTTATGGCATTTGCAGATGATTTAGCAGTAATTCCGGAACATGTGCCAGGAGAATCGACCATTCCTGATAAGATGACTTTACAATATACAGATAGTATGGCACATTCAATAATTTCTTTTTTAGAACGACCGCAACTTATCTCCTGTTTTGCTTGGAGTGGTATGTCAATAGACAAGCATGGCCAAAATATTTTGGCTATGCAAGATCCCTCAGATGCCTCAAAGACCATTTTGAATCCTTTAGTACCCTCCCAAGTTATGACTCAGATGTTTATAGAGAAACTCCAAGGTTTTACGGCTTTTCGAGCAACAGCCGTTTTCAAATTGCAAATCAACAGTCAAAATTTTCAAGCCGGAAGATTGATTTTTGGAGTCGTCCCCATGCCCGGTCTGCTGAAGGAGAGAGCAGATTTTATCGTGAAAACTCCGTGTAGTGCGTTAAGTGTTAATCATGTGCAAATGGATATAAACAAACAAACAGAGGTAATCTTGCGTGTTCCTTTTATCTCTCCCTTTAATTCCTATGATTTAATTAATCAACAGTATGATTGGGGTAGACTATTTTGTATAGTATATGGACCTTTAAATGTAGTAGGCGATGATAATAGATTACAATGTGATCTATATTGTCATTTTGAAGATATAGAATTAGGTTGTCCAACTTCAGCAAAATGTACCATCCTCCCATGTTTTGCCCCTAATAGAGTAGTAAACTGGTCTAATGCCCAATCACAATCAGGTAAAGTTAATTATAATAAGTCAGATATTAAGAAATTTTTAGAAGAAAAGCGATTAAAGAAGTTAAAATCTAAATTAAGAGAATCAGAAATTAATTTTAAATATAATGAAATTCCTAGAAGTCAATCTGGTAGAGTTAAAGGTAATTTAGTTTCTAACGGTAGTATTCCCCCAACATCAAAAACAGGAAAATTTTTAGAAGAATTAACAGGAGATTATTATTTAGAAATTTATGCTAATTCTACCGCTTCTAATTTTAATACAGCAGCATCCGTTAATTTTAATTTTGTTAATAATTATAGTTTATTCGGTAATTTAGTGTTTTCTGGAATAGTTACTTTTCAATCAGGCGGTTTATTTTATGATAATAATACTAATGGTTTTTCTTATGCCGCCTTTAAATTAGATTCAATAATTCCAACCAGTGATACTGGTATTTTAGTAACCCCCACCAATTCAATTCCTTTTTGGATAACTGATATTGATCCCTCACCCCCAGCCTTGAAACCTATGGATGTAGATATACTCCCAGTCTCTCAGTCAGGTAAAGGTCGTTTTACGACCGCACGAAAGACAACGAAGCAGCCTCGCGCGCCCCCCAAAGAGGCTTCACCTCGGAAGATCGAACAAAAGAGAGAAGAAGAAGCAGATGGAGTATTCGCCAGAGCCGTAAAAGGCTTTGCCGGAAAAGTAGGAAATGCTGCAACAGCAATAGGTGATGTTGTAGCACAAATAGGTAATTGGCTGGGGTGGAGTAAACCTCAAATAGATTATTCAGGAAACACTGTAGTTATAAGACCCTGTCAATATTTTGGAAATGCGAATGGTATAGACCATTCACATGTTTTATCTTTAGATTTAATGAATAATATAGATCAATTTCCAGAATTGACAGGTACAGATTTAGATGAGTTAAGTTTTGATTTTTTAAAGCGTATTCCCCAATTTATAGGTGCTTTTCAATATAACGCTAAGAACACAATTTCATTTAGTCCAACAGATGTAGGTAATGATTACTTGTGGTCTTGTTTTGTTTTACCAAATTATATTAATCCAGCCTGTTTTAAATATCAATACACAGGTACCTTTGGTGATGAAACAGCAACCGCAAGTAACATTTTAGATATACAAAATCCAACTAGTTTAGGTTATATATGTTCACCCTTTACTTATTGGACTGGTTCATTGGTTTATACGTTTAGATTTGTTAAGACTAATTATAATTCTGGAAGAATAGAAATAAGTTATCATCCCTTTTTATATAGTAATAAATATGGAACTCAAAACATACCAACTCCAGATAATCAGAGATTTCAATATGCGTATCGTGTTGTTGTTGATTTAAGAGATAATTCAGAGGTGAGTTTAACTATCCCCTACATTTCACCACAGCAATGGAAAGCTCTGAGTTATTATAACCAGAAATGGTTTATAAACCCTCCCAAGGATCCAGCATTTTGGGAAGATCTTGAATTAGATGAATTAGCAAGATGCAGTACTGGAATCTTATGGGTAAGGGCTTTAACACCCTTACATACTCAGAGCACAGTTGCTCCAACATCAGTTTTATGTTTAGTGGAATGTAGAGCTGGGGATGATTTTCAAGTGCAATGTCCATCAGTTGCACGTTATATACCACTCACAACAACAGCACAATCACAATCTGGAAAAGTTTATGCCACCGCAGGTACAGCTGAAACAAGAACTAGAGCCCTTGAAGGTTTTATACCTCCTTCCATCACTGGAATAGAGGCCGATATAGAACAAGCAGACTCACAGATGTACTGTGCTGGCGAAATTTTTGAAAATTTTAGGCAATATATTAAGCGTAATTGTTTTGTTAGAACTTTAGGCCAATTATATTCCAATGAGCCAGTAACTATATATACTAATGATTATATTATACCACCTAGAATTAAGTTAAATATATATAGTTATACCCCTCCAGGCGGGAGACCTGTTTATTACCAAATTTTCAAGCTTCCCACTTGGCCTTCCCCCATGTCTTTTGTAAGTTCAATGTATTGTTTTTACAAGGGGGGAGTTAGATTTAAGATATTTACTACTACAAGTTCAGGATCTGTAGCCTCAGGTTTAACTTCCATGCGTTTATTAACCCATCCGTATACAGGTAAACCCGGTTATATAGCCCCAACCAATCGAGAGAGAAATAGTTATAATTCTTTTTGTAGCCCTATTCATTATGAACAAAGCGATAAACATATAGCCGAATTTCAAGTACCCTATTATTCTCCTACGTTACAATCCTGTCCTTGGAGTATTAGAGGAGGTTATTTATATGATAACCCCCTACCTTATTTAGCATTAAGTAATAGTAATATTACCTCGAGTTCTTACTCGAGAGCATTTTTCCATATAGCCACGTCAGCCTCCGATGATTTTGATCTGGGACTCTTTCTTGGAGCACCTTTGGCCATTAAGACCGAAGTATGGCAGCAAAGCGGACAGTATACATCTGGAAAAGGATATCCATATTTCTCAAATTTGGACCCGTACGATAACATCGCGACGGCAGACCCTTGTTATACAGCTGCTCCATTTGCTGATGGAAAAGTGCCTACAGGAGCGGGCGAGATGGTGAAAATTAGCACGTTTGACTTAGATTTTAGCCTAGCCAATCTAATTGTTAGTAATCCCGACCTAACAGTTACAACTGATCCTGCTCACTCCTTTAATATTGGTTGTTAGAGATAGAGGCCTAACAACCCACGGATTCACAGCGTTCCATCTGTGTGAAAACTTTCATGGTTTTCCGAACCTATAGGTTCAGCATTTCTCATTAGGAGAGATGTGGTCACCCCCAAACATAGGTTCGGGGGTCCTGGGTTTCGGTTTTTACATGATTGTTCCGTGTTTTCGTAGTTTCTTTTAGCG
>Ga0127508_1133578_pt1 | contig 11201 bp, 2 predicted proteins | sample S1TSphfallaxMT_3_FD_94195 | JGI IMG/M metagenome (GOLD analysis project Ga0127508, IMG submission 94195) | Peat moss associated microbial communities from Sphagnum species from Minnesota, USA - S1T2_Fd - Sphagnum fallax MT (Eukaryote Community... | ecosystem: Host-associated > Plants > Peat moss... | reverse complement strand
GGGGTTTTGTAGCAGCAGTGCGGGAGACAGATTTACGACAGACATGGCCTTTCACTGAAGGATTACTCAGGTGGCGGACGCAGTGCAGAGGTGACCAGCCGGGCATTCTGCCACCGCTTGATTCTGCTATACCCTTCAAACACACAGTTTCTTCTATCCGAGATCACTTGAGCGACACGCTGATTCTCCGTCCGCGAGAGCAGCTGCTGGATCGTTTCATTGCAGCAGCTGTCAAGGAGAGTAGTACAGAATTTTACAAAACTAAGGACAACTTATATGCTAGTAGTAGTAGTACTGCTACTGCTGATGCTGCAAGAAAAGAAGAGCTTGCAGAAGAAGAGATCATCCAGACAAGGCTAAAGGAACACGACCACAACACTTCACAAGAAGTTGTTGAAGCAGCTGTAGAAGCTTCTTCAGCTAGTGAGCTTGAGAGGAAGCTCGATCAAAGTTCTGTAGAGCTGGTCCAAGCTCTTAGACGACCACCCTCCTCCTCATCTGTGGTGACAGCAGCAGCAGTTTGTGGTGAAATTCTTGCTGCAGGGCCTGATCAACCCTTGTCAGCGAGTGCAATGCGGCTGCGTGCACATGGAGGTGGTGCAGGAACGGTACCACCACCTCCTCCTCCTCCTCCTCCTCCTGTAGTAGAGACAGTCTTAGAATTGCCAAGGAAACAAGCACAGACTATTCAACAAAGGGATTCTCGGGCAACACGACATGATCTGCAGGAGAATGGTTCAGACCGTCTTCTGCCGTCTAACGTAGACTCGGCGATGGTGAGCAGCAGAGGTAACGTCGGGTCTGCGGGAATCGACGAGAGAGCAAGTAGACTATCTGCCGACAAGCTGCAATCAGAGCATCAAGGGTGTGATGCAGGTAGTGCAAGATCTCAGAGGTTTGTGGAGGGTACTATGACGACAAGCAGCGCGTCGGATCGCCGGATAGAAGCAGCGGAAACTGTAGATGATGTTTTTGCAGCTAGATCAGAGAGATCATCACAGGTGGAATCTGAAGCTATAGTTCAATGGGTCTCAGGATCTAAGCGTCGTCGTGAGGAAGAAGTTGAAGAAGTTGCAGTGGGGTTGATGAGATCAGTGTCAGTGGACCCAGATGATGATGAAGAAGAAGATTCAGCTAGTTTGGAAGTTGAGGAGTCTGGGAAACTATCTGCAGCTGGGTTGGAGGTACAACAAGCAGCAGCAGAGATTGTGATGAGCAAGCATTCAGGCTCAGCAGCCTCCGCTCAGGGGAAGAACTTGGCGGACACTGCGGGGCCGAGTTTGGTTCAATCTCCTGCAGCAGTTCAGCCGGCGGCCGTGAGAAGTTGTGTTGTTGCAATTGAGTCCAGCAGGTCGCAGTCTAAGACGACTTCTTCTTCGCAAGTTCTGGAAACGCCCATGAGAAGCAGCCCCGGGCTTGTTGTTGCAGTAAATCCTCCAGCTCCTGGTTTCATCGCCGGTGGCGGCGGTGGAGGAGAAGAAAGGGTGTGTCCAGTGTGTCGAGTCTTCGCATCCCCTTCCTACACTGCCTTGAATGTCCACATTGATCAGTGTCTTGAGCAGGATGCTCCTGCAGCAAACTCCATGGACAGGTTGCAGAATCGAACTCAAACCTTGCAGCAGCAGCAGCAGGGGAGTCGACAGCAGAAATTCAAGGTGAAGACACAGAAGAAGCGATCGATGGCGGATCTTTGTGCTTTCGCCCCGCGACGAGATCTGCAGGAAGATTCAGGCAAATCCGGATCTGGTAGTAGAGAGTCCAGCCCAGCAGCAGCAGATTCACCTGAGATCGCTGGTCCTGCAGCGCGAAGGCAGCAGCACCCAGAGATTCGCAGGCAACCGCGAACAGCTTTTGTCCGTGGAGCTGGTCCAGAGCCGCCTGCTGCAGCAGCAACAGCTCCAAAGAAAGTACGGAGTTACGGCACTGCACCCATGACCGCTGCCGTTGCTGGCAGATTCGCTGGGCCCACCACCGCCGGTGCTGGCACGCATCCTCAGGGAGGAGGAATCCTCCTGCAGCAGCACAGAGCCGCCAAGAAGCAGCGGTTCTCCACGACGACTTCGGATTCTGCTGCCAATTCCAACTTCCCCCAGCTCAAGCGACCCATCTGTGCCGTAGATCAGGAGCAACAGCAGTGGAATTCTTCTGACCTCCACACGAAGCACAAGCGACGCAAGCTGCTGTCCGGTAAGCACGCCACCACTGTCCGTGTAAACTCGAGCTCCAGCCCCACTGTCAGCACAGGCGTCAAGAAGACCAGTCCCAGCTCTGTGCAACTCCAAAAGCAGAACTCAATCGGATCAGCAGCAGTAATAGCAGGAGCTCACAAAGGTGGTGCATCATCATCATCTTCTTTGCCTGAACTGCAGCAACTCCCCAGCTCCTTGAAGCAATCAAGCAAGGAAGCCAAAGTTTGGTCCAAAGAAAAGCTTCCTGACTGCAGCAAGGATCCTGAAAATTTACCTGTGGTGGTCAGAGGCAAGCCTGGGGATCTGAAGGACAATGCTGCATTGGAAGATGAGGAGGATGAGGATGAGGTTCATCAACTGGACGTAGTACAGCTGGTGGCACAGAACCAGATTGAGTGTGCTCCAACAACATCATCACCAAATGGCTTGGCTGATGAGCCTGGACTTAGATCCAGACCTGGAGTCCTCAGTTCCGACAAAGACACAGGATTGGGTACATCTGTTTTGGAGAAGATACCTGCTGCTTTGGAGAAAAAGCAACCTCAAGCAGGTTGTTCTGCACCAGCTGGAAGCATGTCAAAAATTGCAAGGACTGCTGCCAATGGGACTGTTGTTTCTCCAGGAGCAGCATTGTCTACACATGAAGCAAGGAAGCTTGGGCTATCAACCTCAACTACCAAATCTCAGAGTGAGAAGTCTTGCACTGCAGCAACAAAAGAAAATGGTAGTGAACCCAGGCAAGGTTCTCCTATCCCTGTTAAAGCACAAGACCTATCTAACAGCAAATCCTCACTGGGAATTGGCTGTGAAGCTGAGGATCATACTGGAGACCAGCTTGTGAATCCTCCCAACAACAATAATCCCAGTCAATGTACTGCAATAAACCAGAGTGCTCCAGAGCTCAACAGGACAGCTTCAGTTGTAGATGCAAAAGAAACATTGTCAGTGTTGGAGCAGCAGCAACAACAAGCCTCTTTGACCAGCAATGCAGCAGCAGGTGAAGGAGGTGAGGGTAACATGGGACAGCCACCCACTGGAAAGGGTAAGAAGCTCTCAAGGAAGAAAGGAGGAGATCCTGTGGGATCATTGATGAAGTCCGTTACAAACAAGAATCGAGAACCCAACGCCCGGAAAGAGAAGCTCAAGAGGAAGAGACCTTTTCTGGGTTACACTGAGAAAGAGGCTCCACATTTAATGTCCAGGAGCAATGCCATTCTCCGAGAAGTACTTGGCTTGAAGCAGCGCTTTGGAGAGGGTGGCACGCCTGTTGCATGTAAACCATTTGAGTGCAGAGTGGGCAGTTCACCTACTGAAAAAGTCACGGCACTGCAGGCAGATAATCCTCCAGCAGGTGAAAAAACTCAACTGCCAGACACCTCTGCAAACGTGACCCCCTCTTTCCAGAGAGGAGCAGACAGCATATCCAAGGATGCAGCAAATGTGTCAGGAGGCATTCAAGGTGTGGTGGACCCAATCTTGGAATCACAGGACTCTGGGGCTCATCTGAGGTCAGAGGTGGAAGAGCTCTTGAGTGAGAAGGCCACAAAAGAAAAACCAAAGGATGGGCTTCAACACTTTGAGGAAGGGGAGATCCATGATTTGAATCAGTCACCAGATTCGGGGCTTCAAGTGCCATCATCTCATCTGGGCTGCTCAACAGACACTAATCCTCGAGGCATGACAGGAAAGTCATTGCTGAGGCAGACAAGTGACTCTCAAAGGCAAGCATCTTGTGAGCTTGAAGGCTCTCAGACACCAGAAGATCAGCAGAGGGACATGAGAGAGGTGACACCAGTTCAAACACAATCATCACCAAAAAGAGCTGACTGGAGTCCAACACTGTCACAGAGTACAAGCAAGAGAAAATCGTTGATGAAAAGCACTGCTGTCTGTAATACTCTTGGTGCCACCAACACAAAGGATGCTGGAGAGCCTGCAAGGAAATCCATTGTTCCACCCAGAGGTCCTGGTGGACGCTTCATCAGCACCAAGTCTGCAAAGGAGGGAGGGGACAATGCCAGTGGGTCCTCCACCAAGAGTACTGTAGAGGTTTTAGCCAATGGGCCTAAAGTCCAGAGCACAAGCAAAAGCAACCCTATTCATACATTGCTCTCACCTCCTCATAGGCCTGCAAGTGCAGGTTTGTGTGATGGAGTCCCACAGATTGATACTCTCAAAACAGGACCGTCCACCAGTGTCCACAGCAGCATTAGTGAAGCACCAGCTCAAGCAGCTGGATATCCAGACAGTGACCATTTCAGTGATGAAAGATTACAAGATCTTGCTTCTCCCATCACCCACACAACTGTAAAAGAGACTGCTAGATGTACCACTAGAGGGGGAAGCATTGAACCTATTGACACTTACAGAGCATCTCCTTCACCACAGCAGCCAAATGTCTCAGCTCTCTGTGGATCAAAGACTCCACCTGATGCCTTTGGCCCTGGGGCCACCCCAGATAATCTCCCAATTGGTGTGAGAAGGAGCCCTGTAAGCACAGAGCACACTTACCAGGCTACTGGTAATCAGCAAACAGAAAAGAGTCCAACTGTCATAGTCCAGGCTGGAACAATTGCAAGCATGACTCCTCTGCAGTATAGTTCCACAAATTCTATGACCTCTCCTCTTGTCTCTGGAGGGTTAGACACCTCTGCAACTCATAGCCTCACAGGTGGTCAGACAAAAGCAGTGGCTGAGCTAGGTTCTCAGGTAGCAAAGCTGCCAGGATGGATACGGGCTGCCATGACTGAGCAACCACCAACATCACAAACATCCCAAAACTCTCAAGCTTTGACAGATTCAAGGGATTTTGAAAGAAGCAGAGCAAGTGTTTCCCCAGCCCATGAGGGAATCAGCCCTGGGGATCCAAGCATTGTCCGGCTTTTTGGAAATCCAGTGTTGCGACTGATGGGCAAGAATGTGTTGGTCTCTAATGAGGACAAAGGATCTTCTGCACACAAGCAACAGACCACAGAAGCCTCACCTTTTGATTTGGAAAATCTCAAAGAGTTGCAGGCTGGAAAAGCAGTTGATGTGACAGGCACTAGCACTGTAACAGTTGTGCACACAGGAGTTGGAACTGCTGAGGCAGTTTTGGAAAAGTCTGATGCTACTACATCAGCACATGTCAGTGGTGCAGCAGGGTGGGGACCATCAAAGGAGGTAGAAACTTCTGATGGCAATCTGTCATCTAGTCCAGGTAATCCCATGCTTAGCCTTGTCAGAGCTCCTAGTGAAGCTGTCAACAGAGAGCTTGTGGTTCCATGGCAAGCAGGTGATGCCAATCAGCATGTGAACAAAGGGAGCAACAAACACAGTCTAGATCTGCAGTTTGATGATTCCACCAGAAAGGGAGGATTAGCTAGTGATGTGGAGTGGCGAGCTGAAAATTCCTTAGTAGGTCTGGATGCGACAACCAATCTGAGCTCATTCTCAACTAGTCTGGCGGAAGAGCCAAGGAGCCCTGCAGCTCCAAAGATCAAAAGGAAGAGTCTCTCATCAAATGGACGAGGTGGACAGCCACCTCCAGGCCAGGAGGTAATCATCATTGATGATCTTCCTGGTATTGACTCACCACCAGAACCCAGACATCAAGAGCTGACAATCGATGCTTTGATAAAGGCAGGGGCACTCAGGCGGGTGCCCCCAGAGCTTGATGGACAAGCATCAAAGTCCAAGGCACCAGGAGCAAGGGGCCAGGTGATGGAACTGGATCGTTCACGAATCCCTCAACTTTCTGGTGTCAGTCAGAGTGATTTTCTTGTTCAGTTACGGAAGTTGGGGTTGGTGCCTGCTACACACATGGCTCCTCGGAGCTTCACTTCACCACAGGTGCCTAGAACCGATCATAACAGCACAAATCACAAAGTGATTGCGCCAAAACCCCCACATGCTATTACACCTTCTGGAATACCACCAGACAATCCTACCACAGCACCTTCACCAAGAAATCTTTCTCCATCAACAGGAGGGGAAGCATTAGGTCTTCCACCTTGGCTTCTTGCAGCAAAGAAACAGAAGGATGCACAAATGGCAGTAAACCTGATAGTTCTGGATGATGATGATCCAGCAGATGAATCACCTTCAAGTTCCTCCAAGATATCAGTGCATGTCCCACTGGGAAGTCCTTCACCATGCTCAACAGGAAGTGCAGCAAGAGCACATGCACGATATTCAACACCATTACCAGTCACTGCAGGAATAGCTCCAGTTACCAAACTCAGAGGCCAAGGGACAACTTCTCTCCTTCAGAGTGCTGTTTTGAGGCAGGCTGGAGGTCTGAATGTTCCAAACACGGGTGTGAATCTGGGAATCTCAATGGGCTCAGGGAGATCCAGATCAGGAATGATGTCACCAAGGTTTGGTGAAAGAGGGTACCAGCAGGAGTCTGTTGGGGTTATGTTGCCATCTCCACACACAGGTGATGCATCCCGAATTCTGGAAAGGAGGGAGGCAGCAGCATGTTTAGAGAAAGGAACTAGTCCTGTCTCTAACAGTCACTGCAACCAGATTGAACAAGCCGGGAAACTTCCACGCACGCAAGACAAGCTTGTGGAAACTGTGTGTGAAGGCACTCGCCCTCGAAATGAAAGTAACCTCTCAAGTTTCACGCAGAGCTGGATATCAGGGATAAATGGAGGTCTGAAGAGAGGTGGAACAGCACAGACTCAGACAGCACCACCAGGGCCATTTCCAACTGAAACAGATGCAACACATTCAAGCCAGCTTGAGACTCTTGGACTATTGGATTGTCTTGGCATTAAGCAACCAACAGATGGCATGAATGCCACAAAAACCAGCAGTGTTACTAGCAGAAGCTCAACTGCTCCACTAAGGTGGGAAGATAGACCTGGAGCTGCTGCAGCTGATTTGAGACTTCAAGCTGAGAGTACAGCACCTCCAGACTCCAGGTCAATTCTTTTCCAACACCCAATCTCTCAGGGGCAGGCATCTCACAGATCAGCTGACACATCTGTCAACCTACATAATGGCAGTGAACTCAGGGAGCACACTCCTGTGGACAGCATCCAGGCAACAGGAATCCCACCAAATCTAGCAAGGACATTATCCTCCCATAGGACCCAAGTTCCATCTGCAGGAGCTTTGCTCACTGACACCAGAGCATCCATGAGGTCAATTGAGCAACCTCTGAGACCTGCAGCATTGGGGAGCCTACTGGAGAGACGAAGCTTGCCACATATGCTTGAGCGGTTGGTCACCAGCTCAGATGGAAGCATGAGTCTGGAAAAGGGGATGGGACAAGCTGAAAGGCAGGTAAATTCACAACATAGTGTGAGCAGGGGCACTGAGCAGCAGGCTAGTCCAGGTATACCCTCCAACATGACAAAGGGCACACTGTTTCCAGAGATCATGGTTAGGAATGGGGAAGAAGCACAGGTTGTGAAGGCCCCACCAAATAGCATTCCTGGAGTTTCCAGCACAATTAAAAGGCACAGTTCTTTGGGGCGGGTCAGGCAGCAGTCTTTGTCTGGAAACTCTAGCATCAGAGACATCCCAGATCTCATGACCATGACTCCACTTGGAAAGCAGGTTGCTCGCAATGCCTTTTATAGAGAAAAGCAGCCAATGGATAGCAGTGCTGCACAAGCCAGTATAGATGCTCAAACTGGCAGCGAAATTAGTGGCCTATGTTCTATGCGCAGAAGTCAGGATGAGTCTTTCTCCCACACTCTTACAAGGCAGATTTCTGCTGGGAACTTAATTTCCCGACAGCAGGAGCAAGTTTTGAGTAGGAACCAACAGCTGAGGAACCATGCAGGTTCCATGCAGATGTTCACGGAGGATTTGCATCATCGAGTGTCAGTGGACTTGACAAGAGAAACTGCCCACAACAGGTTTGCTAATCGAGTCGTGGGAGTCGATTCATTGACAGATGCTGTTGAAGGGGATGCTGCTCAAGCTTCCATGGCTATATCTCCTTCAAATTCTAGAGTGCAAAAGATGGTTGACCCTGTACAGAAGAGGAATTTGCATGGTGAAGAAGGGGTAGGGAAAAAAAGTGAGATTTCTGTAGTTACACCACTGAAAAATGTACAAGACTATCTCAAGAGCTCAGTTGGTTGAAGCCTGGCAATTCCAGACAAGAATCCATGGGAGTTAAAGGGACCTTGGATGAGGAAGTGTCTGCTCTTAAATCTCAAAATCAAGTAGGGACTCAGAGCTCGAAGTAGAGACAGACTGCATATCTTCTTCTTGCTATGAACAAACTGTGCAGGTCTCTTCACTTAGAGGAATACTTCCTTTGGAAGATGGTCATTGTTTTGAAGAAATCTGGAGGAATTGAAGACCAGTTTGGCAAAACTTTCTGTGTTTGAACAGTGCTGCTGCACAAGCAAACTCCTTGCTTGTGCAAGTAAAGTCAATGTACAGATAAGAATGGCAATTGAGTCTCAAACAAGGGCAAGTCTTCCCATCTTCCTCCTGCTTGAGGCCTTAGCTAGACAGCAGTGAGAAGCTGCAAGTCTACCAACCCAGAAGATTTACTTGGAGAACAGGGAAGAGAAGCTTCTTTATGAATTGTTGCCGAGGCAACAGGAAAGGTGCCTTTTTGTTCTCTCTGCTACAAAAAGACATGGTGGCTTCTCATGGACACTTTCACTCAAAGACAGTCCTGGTGAAGGAGAAGCTTCGGAGGATCTTCAACAAGATTTAAAAGGTGGAAATTAATCTTCTTGGGCATAAGATTGAGTTTGCATTGTGTAAACAGCACAGCTCAAACATGTTTTTGTCCTTAGAAGTGACTTTCACTTCAAACAGGATGCTGGTTGCAGCTTCCAATATGTATGTTGTGCTCTTTTCAGGCTTACCAGATAGGGGTCATTCACTTGAGGTAAGACCATTGGTGGTGGAGGAGAAATGCACATCTTCCTGTTAGTTCAAATTCACAGCAAGGCAGCACCTGCTAAGATTGAAACCTGATGGAAACAAATTGCATATTTTTTATTTCTAAGGTCAACAAAGAAACTTGTGCATTTTGTGAGATTTTGTTTATACAGTGAGTGATCAGTGTGATGCAATGGTATCTCCAAACATATCTCCCTGGATTTTGTGCAGGATTTCTGTGTGGTCTGGCAAAAGTGCTCTTATAAACAGGGTCAAATTAGATCCAGTTTTGTAGTACCAAATGTGATGACTGACCTTTCCATACTAGTCATACTGTGACCAATTTCAAACAGAAGTTTGAACTTTTCACAGCTGAAACCAGGTGGGCTGAAAGGAGGAGAGTCGAACTAGAATTGCATGCTCGGTCTTTCTGATGGGTTGCCACGAGTCTAATGATCTGATTTTACTTGTCTTAATGCTTCACTTTGTCTTCTTATGTAGCTCTCTCCTATAAACTGAGGACCAATTTGTCATATTTTGCAAATTTACTTGATGGAGGGGAGGATGAAGAGGGGTTTCCTTCTTTCCTCATACCAGCTACATGGCTCCCTGAGAAGTAACTGTTTTGCTCAAAAAATTGATTGCCTTTTGGCAGCCACAAAGATTTCAAAAGCATCTATGAATGTCAACATGTGGAAGAAGACTAACTTTCTGGAAAATGGCATCAGCTTTTGCACCGCACGTCATGTGCATTGGTGCTTTTGCAGATCTGTCAGAAACAGCAGGTGCAGATTTCATGCACATGATTTTGCAGAGGTGATGGTGTGAAATTGTTGATATCCCCGTAACCCATTTCTCCCTATGTTGTAAAACCTAAAGACTACCTGCCATTTGTATGGTGAACCTGTGAAACCCTGACATGCAATTCCTTTTCCCCAAAAACCTGATACTCGAGAGAAGAAGATCTACAACTGGCAAATAGAGTACTCCTGTCCTCCTCCCTTCTGTAGACCTGTTGCATCTCTTGACTCCCAAGGCTATGCCAATGTACTGTTCCTCCTGAGAATGAAGATGAAACTGTGAGCCAGAAGTTTGCAGCAGATACTGTTTGTCCATGAAGCAGATCTCTGTCATCCTGGATTCCAACTTCAAGTCTCAGCAATCAGTCCGATGGTTGGCAAAGTGGCCCAGGGGTGTCTTGCACAACCAAATGTCCTTAGACTTTTGCTGTGGATAATGCTCAATGAGCTTGGAGTCTCTGGAAAATTCGGATGGACAGCAAGAATCCCGTATACTGGAGGGCTTAATTGAAATCCCTCAATTTGAGTGGGACTGTAACAAAGGAAAGCGATTTGCTTCCCTTGTCTTTTGCCCTTCTACACCTGTTCATTGAAATCCAAGTTCCTTGATGTAAAGTAGCTATCCCAAAAATTATGGTTTCTCCTCCTGGTGTCTATGAACAAAAAGGGTACACCAACAAGGGTTGAAGGAATTGTATTTTCTTTCAGTTTTCCTAACTCTCTCTCTTTGCCACAACTTTCGGTTTCCTCTCAACCCCAAAGAATGTGCTTTTGTTTACAAAGTTTTTTTTCACTTTCCCCCTCCTAAAAAAACCAATGTTCAACTAACTTGTGTTCCCTTGAGAGCTTGTTCCTCCTGCATTGCCACCACTATTCTCCTCCCACCGCCTGAACATTTGTCTAAGTGCATCAGAAGCTCGAGACTTAGGAGCTGGCAACAAAGGACTGCCTTCTTCTTCCCCTTTTGCAACCTGGAAAGAACTCATGCCTCGTTCGGGCTGCATGAAAACGTGCTGATGAGCAGCTCCCTGAGTAGCTGCAGGTCTTTGAAAGCCGTGCGATTGGAGATGCAAACTGTCTCCTGGTGAAGAAAGGAGAGGCTGGGGTGCATATAAAACTTGTGCAGACTCATGTATGTAACTGCTGCGTTGAAAACCCATGGCCAAATTGAAACCATAGCGGTTTGAAGCAGGGTTCAATGGAATGATCGGTGTTCTTTGAACTTGAATTGATTGCTGGAACTCATTACTTGATGAACCCATCCCTCTACCATGCTGTCGTAGATCAAGTTCTGGAGACAGAGATTGAGAGAAGCTGGACATCAGTTCGCTGCCAAACCGTGTCCGTTTTGATGATGGCTGACTCAAGG
>Ga0127508_1036221_pt1 | contig 11399 bp, 6 predicted proteins | sample S1TSphfallaxMT_3_FD_94195 | JGI IMG/M metagenome (GOLD analysis project Ga0127508, IMG submission 94195) | Peat moss associated microbial communities from Sphagnum species from Minnesota, USA - S1T2_Fd - Sphagnum fallax MT (Eukaryote Community... | ecosystem: Host-associated > Plants > Peat moss... | reverse complement strand
GTAATATAAGTAATATAAGTAATATAAGTAATATAAGTAATATAAGTAATATAAGTAATATAAGTAATATAAGTAATATAAGTAATATAAGTAATATAAGTAATATAAGTAATATAAGTAATAAAGGTTTTTATAAAGTTTTTATAGAATATTTTCCTATTTCAGATGCAAAAAATAAATTTATTATAGATTTTATATCTTATAAGATATATGATCCTATTTATTCAATAGAAGAATGTTTAAAAAGAGGATTAACATATAATGTATATATAAGAGTAAGATTCAAAATCTCCCGTCCCAAAAAAAGAAAAGTAACAATAGAAAATAAAAGAACAAAATATTTTGAAACAATATATCAAGATGTGTATTTCGGAACATGTCCATATATAACGCCATCAGGGTCTTTTATTTTTAATGGATCGGAAAGAGTAATTGTTTCTCAATTACAGAGATCTCCTGGTGTGTTTTTTGGACAATATGATATACCAAATTTTAAAAAAATATCTTATGCAAGGATTATTCCTTTAAAGGGATCTTGGATAGAATTGTCAACAGACATTAATAATGTTATGTACATATATTTAGATATAAAAAAAAGATTACCGATAACTACTTTACTTAGAGCATTAGGTTATACTAGGGATATTGATATATTAAATATATTTAATCTAGCAGAAGAAGTAAATATAAATAAAGAAAATTATAAAAATTTCTTAGGAAGAACTCTTGCAGCTAGAATATTTAAAACTTCGTATAAAAAAGTCTTTGAAGAAAATGATATTCTCTTAGAAAGAGATATAAAATTAAAAAAATATCATATAGATATAATACTTTCTTATAAGATAAAAGTTATTAGTTTATATAAAAAAAATTATTTGGAAATAATCCATAACACTTTAAAAAAAGATCCTACAAATTCTCAAAAAGAAGCTTATATATATATATATAAAGAATTAAAAGATTCATTTCCTAAAAATGATAAAAAAGCAAAATTTTTTATAAATAAGTTTTTTTTTTATGAAACTAACTTAGGTGAAGTTGGAAGATATAGATTAAATAAAACTCTTAAATTAGATTTCCCATTAAAGAATAAAATTCTAAATATAGAAGACATAATTTCTATTATAGAAAATTTAATTAAATTATGTAATAATAAAAAAGAAGTAGATGATATAGATAATTTAGCTAATCGTAGGGTTAAAACAGTAGGAGAACAATTGTATACACAATATACAATAGGAATAGCAAGAGTATCAAGAATAATAAAAGAAAGAATTAATGTAAAAGATAATGAAACTTTAACTCCTATAGAGTTAATAAATTCAAAAACTTTAACATCTGTTATTAATTCTTTTTTTGGTACCGATGAATTATCTCAATTTATGGATCAAACTAACCCATTAGCTGAAATTACTCATAAGAGAAGAATATCTTCTTTAGGTCCTGGGGGCTTGTCAAGAGATAGAGCTGGATTTGAAGTCCGCGATGTTAATTATTCTCATTATGGTAGATTATGTCCTATAGAAACACCAGAAGGTCCGAATATTGGATTAATATCTTCTTTATGTGTTTTTGCAAGAATTAATTCTATGGGGTTTATAGAAACTCCTTATTTCAAAGTTAAAAAAGGAAAAGTAGTTATAAATGAGGCACCAATATATATTAGTAGTGACCAAGAATATGGTCAATTAATAACACAAGCTAATGCTATTTTAAATTATAAAACAGGTGTCTTAAAAAAGAACATTATAGTTCGTGTAAATGCTGATTTTCCTATGGTTAATTATAAAAAAATAAATTATATAGATGTTTCTACTAATCAAATAGCATCTATTTCAGCATCTTTAATTCCATTTCTTGAACATGATGATGCCAATAGAGCTTTAATGGGATCAAATATGATGCGTCAAGCTGTACCTTTATTAAATCCTAAAGCACCTATAGTAGGAACTGGATTAGAAAAACATTTAGCACAATATGTAAATGCATTAATCTATGCAGAAGGAGATGGTATAGTTGAATCAGTAGATTCAAATAATATTAAAGTTAAATATTTTAATTCTGAAAAAGAAAAATTACTTTCTTTTGAAAAGAGAATAAAAACTTATAATTTAATAAAATTTATAAAAACTAATCAAAATACTTGTATTAATATAATACCAATAGTAAAAACAGGAATGTATATTACTAAAGGTCAAGTTTTATGTGAAGGATTTGCAACTAAAAATGGAAAATTAGCATTAGGTAGAAATCTAAAAGTTGCTTTTATGCCTTTCAAAGGATATAATTTTGAAGATGCTATAGTAATTTCTGAAAAAGTAGTGCGTGAGGATTGGTTTACATCAATTCATATAGATGAATATTCATTAGAAGTACGTGAGACTAAGTTAGGAATGGAAGAATTTACATTTGATATACCGAATTTTAATGAGGAAAATAAAAAAAAATTATATAAAGATGGAATTCTAAAAATAGGGTCTGAAGTTAAACCTGGAGATGTCATTATAGGAAGAATAACTCCTAAAAAAGAAGGATATCCTTCTTCAGAAGAAAACTTTTTAAAAGCAATTTTTGGAAAGAAAGTAGGAACTATTAAAAATACATCTTTAAAAGCTGATTCCTCTTTATTTGGGGTAGTAATAGATACTAAAATTTATTCAAAAGAATATGAACAAAAACAATTTAAAATTAAAAATATAAAAGAATTAAATTCTAAATTTATTAAAAATTTAAAAATTTTAAAAAAATTATTAATTAATAAACTAATTCTTGTATTAGAAGGTTCAGTATCTGAAGGAATATTAAATTCTTCTTATAAAGAAATAATCCCAAAAGGGAAAATTTTTAATAAATTAAATATAAAAAAATTATTAAATAATAAAGAAATTATATATAAAAATTGGGTAAATAATAAATATAAAAATAATTTAGTATTTAAAATAATAAAACTTTATTATTTAAAAATAAATGAATTAAAAATTCAGTTAAAACGTAAAAAAAATAGATTCTTAATAGGAGATGAAATTACATCAGGGATTATTAAAATCGCTAAAGTTTTTATTGCTAAAAAAAGGAAATTAAAAGTAGGTGATAAAATGTCTGGAAGACATGGAAATAAAGGAATTGTAGCACGTATTGTTAAAGAAGAGGATATGCCATATTTAGAAGATGGATCTTCGGTAGATTTAGTTTTAAATCCATTAGGAGTACCTTCCCGTATGAATATAGGCCAAATTTTTGAAACAATTTTAGGTTGGGCAGGAGAAAAACTGGGAATAAATTTTTCAACACCAATATTTGATGGAGCTTCTATAGAAGAAATATCAAAATATACTGATATAGCTAATATCCCTATATTTGGAAATACTTATTTATTTGATGGAGAAACAGGAGAAAAATTTGATAAACCTGTTACAGTAGGGGTAATTTATATGTTAAAATTAAACCATATGGTTGATGATAAAATGCATGCTAGATCAATTGGTCCATATTCATTAATTACTCAACAACCATTAGGAGGAAAATCTAAATTTGGAGGACAAAGATTGGGGGAAATGGAAGTTTGGGCTTTAGAAGCTTTTGGGGCAGCAAATATTTTGCGTGAATTACTTACTGTAAAATCTGATGATGTAAAAGGCCGTACAAAAACTTATGAAGCTATAGTTAAAAGGGAAACAATTCCCAATCCAGGAATACCTGAATCATTTAATGTATTGTTGAAGGAATTAAAAGGATTAGGTTTAAGTCTTAAATTAGAAGTAATAAAAAAAAAAGAAAAAAAAAATCAAAAAATAAAAGTAAGAATAGAGATTAAGGAAAAGGATTTAATCAAATATAAAAAAAAAATTAAAGAAATAAAACTAAAAAAACTTAAAGAAAAGCTAAGTATAAGTAATTGTAATAAAAAAAACTAAGCAAATGAAAACAAAGCAAATTAAAATAAAAAACCCAATGAATCTGAGGAATCAAATTCAAATATTGAAAGTTATTAATTTTATTAATAAAATGAGTAAAAAACAATATAAAATTAGTCATTTTATGACGACTAAAATTAGTCTTAGGATTTCTTCACCTGAAGATATTTTAAAAGATTCATATGGAGAAATAATAAAACCTGAAACAATAAATTATCGTACTAATAAACCTGAAAGAAATGGTTTGTTTTGTGAGAAAATTTTTGGACCTATAAAAGATTATGAATGTTTTTGTGGCAAATATAAAAAAATCCGTTTAAGAAAATTAAAAGTATTATTCTGTAATAGATGTGGCGTAGAAATAACAAAAAACACAGTTCGTAGAACCAGAATGGGGCATATTAATTTAGTAGTACCTATAGTGCATATATGGGGATTTAGATCTACTTCTACTCCAAATAAAATAGGTTCTATTTTAGGATTATCATCTCAACAACTTGATATGATCATTTATTATGAACGTTATGTAGTAATTCAACCAGGAATTGCTAATAGTTATTTATCTCTAAAAAAATTAGATTTCTTAACTGAAGAAGAATATACATATATCTTAAATAAGATTCCAATAGGAAATAAATATTTATATGATAATGACCCCAACAAATTTATAGCTAAAATGGGAGCTGAATGTTTAGAAGAATTATTAATACGTGTTGATTTAGAAGTTTTATTATCTGATTTAAAAAAATCAATTAAAAATGAGGAATCAAAACAAAGAAAAATTGAATTATTTAAAAGATTAAATGTAGTAGAATGTTTTATAGAAGGTAAAAAAAAAGGAAACAAAATTGAATCTATTATTTTAAAAGTTCTTCCTGTTATTCCTCCAGAATTACGTCCTTTAGTTCCTTTAGATGGAGGAGGGTATGCTAGTTCTGATTTAAATGATTTTTATAGAAGAATATTAATTCGTAATAATAGATTAAAAAGATTAATACATATTTCAGCTCCTGAAATCATATTACGTAATGAAAAAAGAATGTTACAAGAAGCTGTAGATTCCCTTTTGGATAATTCTAAAAAAATTTTAGCAGTTAAATCAGAAGCTAATAGACCATTAAAATCTTTATCTGATTCATTGAAAGGAAAACAAGGTCGTTTTAGACAAAACCTTTTAGGAAAAAGAGTAGATTATTCAGCAAGATCAGTAATAGTAGTAGGTCCAAAATTAAAATTATATGAATGTGGATTACCTAAAGAAATAGCGGTTGAAATTTATAAACCTTTTCTTATTAGAAAACTTCTTGAAAGAAAGATTGTAAGAACAGTAAAATCAGCTAAAAAACTTATATCTAAAAAAGATCCTATGATCTGGGATATATTAAAATATCTTTTAAAAGGTCATCCTGTATTATTAAATAGAGCTCCCACACTTCATAGATTAGGAATTCAATCATTTCAACCTAAACTTATTGAAGGAAAAGCGATACTATTACATCCATTAGTTTGTTCGGCATTTAATGCTGATTTTGATGGAGATCAAATGGCAGTACATTTACCATTATCAAATGAAGCAATTTTAGAAGCTAAATTATTAATGTTAGCATCACAAAATATTTTAAATCCTGCTAATGGATATCCTATTACAGTTCCATCACAAGATATGGTATTAGGTTTATATTATATGACTAAAGAATTAAAATCTACTTATGAAAGTAAAATTAAAGGAGAAGGAATGTGTTTTTCTTCTCTTGAAGAAGTTGAAATAGCTTATAATAATAATGTTGTAGAAATTCATTCAATAATAAAAGTAAAAGTTAAATCAAAAATTATAAAAACAACAGTAGGTAGAGTATTATTTAATAAATTTGTTCCACAAAAAGTAGGTTATATAAATAAATTATTAACAAATAAATCTTTAAGAGAAATAATAAATTTTATTTTATATAAAACAAATATACCTACTACAGCAAAATTTTTAGATAAAATAAAAGATTTAGGATATTATCATGCCTTTAAAGGAGGTTTATCATTTAATTTAAATGATATAAGTATTCCAAAAGAAAAAAAAGCTCTTGTAAAAAGAGCTATTGAAAAAGTTTCTTTGGTAAAAGACGATTATAATCTGGGATTAATAACTAATAATGAACGTTATAATCAAATCATAGATATATGGACTAATACTAATGTTAGTTTAACAGAAAAAGTTATTAATTGTATGCGAAAAAGTAAACAAGGATTTAATTCAGTATATATGATGCTTGATTCTGGAGCTAGAAGTTCAAAAGAGCAAATACGTCAATTATCTGGAATAAGAGGACTTATGGCTAAACCTAAAAAAACTAGTTCATTAGGTTCAGAAATTATAGAAAATCCAATTTTATCTAATTTCTTAGAAGGATTATCTATATTGGAATATTTTATATCTACTCATGGAGCAAGAAAAGGATTAGCTGATACTGCTTTAAAAACAGCAGATGCTGGATATTTAACAAGACGTTTAGTAGATTCAGCACAAGATGTAATTATACAAGAAGATGATTGTAAAACCTTACTAGGAATAAAAATCTCAGCAGTAAAAAAAAAAGAAAAAATAATAGAAACATTATCATCCAGGGTTTTAGGTCGTATAGCTCTAAATCATATTTATGATCCTACTAATAATAATGTTTTAATAAAATCATCTCAAATGATAGATGAAAAAAATATTAATCTTATAGAAAAGGCTTCAATAGTATCTATTGAAGTAAGATCTCCTCTTACCTGTAAATCTAAAACAGGTATTTGTAGAAAATGTTATGGAAGAAATCTTGCAAACGGTTTAATGATTCAAAAAGGAGAAGCAATAGGAGTAATAGCCGCACAGTCAATTGGTGAACCAGGTACACAACTTACACTTCGTACTTTTCATGTTGGAGGTACAGCTGGTAATATATTTGAATATTCAAAAATAAAAGCTAAATATGATGGAATAATAGAATATGAAGATATTAAAGTAGTTAAAAATCTAGTTATTTCTAGATCATCTGAAATTAGATTATTAAATAATAATAAAGATAAAGTTATCTTAATGAAAAAAAGAATTCCATATGGAGCTAAATTATATGTTTATAATAAACAATTAGTTAAAAAAAATGATATTATCTGTAGTTGGGATCCATATAATGCTGTTATTATAGCAGAATTTACAGGAAAAATAATAAAAGAAATATCGGAAGTAAAAATAGTAAATCAAAAAAATGAAATCTTAAAAAGTGACAATCTACCTGTAGGTGCACATTTAGTAGTAAATGATGGAGACATTGTAAATGAAGGAAGTATTTTACTAAAAATACCTATAAAAGATTTTAAATCAGGAGATATAACAGGAGGATTACCTCGTTTATCAGAATTATTTGAAGCAAGAAATGACTCAAATGATAATTATGATGGATATTTAGACATAAAAGGATTAAGAGCTGCTAAAAAAAAATTTATTAATGAAATACAAGAAGTATATCGTTTACAAGGTGTAAAAATTAATGATAAACATTTTGAAGTTATAGTAAGACAAATGACGCAAAAAGTAGAAATTATAAAATCAGGAGATACTTCTTTTTTAGAAGGTAAAATTGAATATACAGATGTCTTTTTAGAAGAAAATAAAATTATTTTTAACATGAAATTTATTGAAGAATTAGGTGATTCTAAAAAATTTTTTAAAGGTCAATTAGTTAATTTTTATGAATTAAAAAAAGAAAATTATTTATTAAAACTTTCAAATAAAAATAAAATCTTATTTAGAGATGTAATTACTGCTATATCTAAACCAATAATTCAAGGTATAACTAAAGCTGCTTTACAAACTAAATCTTTTCTTTCTGCTGCGTCTTTTCAAGAAACTACAAAAGTTTTATACGAGGCAGCTATAAGTAATAAAACAGATTATTTAAATGGATTAAAAGAAAATGTTATATTAGGCAATAATATTCCAGCAGGAACTGGATTAAAAAAATCTTCTTATGAAGAAATTCTAATTGGTGATGGTAATCAAAAACTTAAAAAAAAATATTAATAAAATTTTAAAATAAATAAATATTTAATGGATAATTAATTTTTGTTAAAAACAGACCTTTTGCTGGTGCTGAAATTCCCGCAAAATTTCTATCTTTAGCATATAAAATGTTAATAAAATCTTTTATTGTTATTTTTCCTATTCCTAACTCAATTAAAGTACCTACTATAGATCTTACCATATTTCTTAAATATCTATTTGCTTCAATATTAAAATATAATCTATTATTTTTTAGATGCCATTTAGCATTAAATATATTACATATATATGTTTTATAATTACATTTTTTTTTACAAAAACTACTATAGTCTTTATATTTTTTAAGTATTTTTGCACCTTTATTTAAAGGATTTAATTTGATTTTTGTTTTTGATAACCATTGCCAACTTCTATCAATAGAAAAAGTCTTTTTACCTAAAGAGATCCTATATTCATATACTCTGCTTATAGCAGTAAAACGAGCATGAATTTTGTTTTTTACAGGAAAAATATTTATAATTTTAATATTTAAAGGTAAAAAAGAATTTAATTTAAATATAAAATTTCTATATAATAGAATTTTTTTTTCATAAAACTCAAAATGAGCAAACATTTGTATAGCATGTACACCAGTATCAGTCCTTCCTGCTCCTATAATTTTTAGACTTTTTTTTAATAAAAAACTTAAACAGTTTTCTATTGTTTCTTGTACAGAAAGATTTTTTTTTTGTATTTGCCATCCATAAAATGATGCACCATGATAAGATATTTCTAAAAAAAATCTCAATTTTAATTGAAAATAAATTATTTATGATAAAAAAAAAATTTTAGTAAAAAAAAAAGAAAAATTAATAAGAATTGATACATATATCAAATATATTTTACATAAAAAAAATAGAAATTTTATCCAAAAAATTATAGAAAAAGGATTTGTTTATGTAAATAACATTTTAATAAAAAAAAATTATATAGTTAAAATAAATGATGTAATAGAAATTTTTCTTCCTGAAAAAAAAAAAAATATTATACCTGAAAATTTAAAAATAAATATCTTTTATGAAGATGAATACGTTATTATTATTAATAAACAATCTGGTTTAGTTGTCCATCCAGGTAAGGGAAATGAATCTATGACTCTAATTAATGGTTTACATTTTTATTTCTTAAAAAATAAGATTTATAATCAAATTCCAATTCTAGTACATAGAATAGATAAAGGAACAAGTGGATTAATTTTAGTAGCAAAAGATAAAAATCTTTTAGAAAAAATTTATAAACAGTTTTATACTAATAATATAAAAAGAAAATATATTACTTTAGTATGGGGATATATTAAAAATAATAAAGGAACTATTATATGTAATATAGGTAGAAGTTTAAAAAACAGAATATATATGAATGTTTTTCCTAATGGAATTTATGGAAAATTTTCTATTACACATTATAAAGTCTTAGAAAGATTTAAATATGTTACACTTTTAAAGTGTACTTTAGAAACTGGACGAACTCATCAAATTAGAGTACATTTAAAATATATTGGACATCCAATTCTTAATGATAAAGATTATGGAGGTAAAGAAAAAAAATTATTTATTAATATGAAATATCAAGCTTTACATGCTTATTATATAGAATATATACATCCTATATATAGAAAAAAAAATTATTTTATATGTCCTATTCCTGATAGGATCAAATTTATAATCAAAAATTTGCGTTTATTTAAATAAATTTATTTATATATTGGTGAACGTAGCTCAATTGGTTAGAGCGTTAGATTGTGGTTCTAAGGGTTGCCGGTTCAATTCCGGTCGTCCACCCTACAAAACTTATTTACATCATTAGAATTAACTATTTTTTCTTTAAAAGAATAATTAAAATTATTGTGTTTTTTAAACATAAATATGATTTTAGTCATTCTTTTATATTTTTCTTTTTTCATATTATTTTATTTCTTTATGAATTGTATTTTTATTTAAAATAGAATTATATTTTTTTAATTCTAATCTTTCTGGATTATTTTTTTTATTTTTTGTAGTAACATATCTAGATGTACCAGATAATCCACTATTTTGATGCTCTGTACATTCTATTATTACTTGAATTCTAATATTTTTTTTTGACATTAAAATTTAATTTTTTTAAAGTTTTTTCAATTCCAAATTTATTAATTGTTTTTATTCCTGCAGAAGATACTTTTAAAAGTATCCATTTATTTTTAATAAAAAATCGTTTTTTACTTAAATTTAAATTAAAAATACGTTTAGTTTTATTATTTGCATGTGATACTTGATTTCCCATCATTGGCTTTTTACCTGTTATTTTACATAATTTTGACATAAATTAAAAAATTTTATCAATTTTCATATATTTAATCAAAACTTTAGGAATTATTATATAATTTTTATATTGATTATTTTCTAATATAGCTGAGATTATTCTGGGAATAGCTAAAGAACTACCATTCAATGTATGACATAATTTAATTTTTCCATCAAATGTACGATATCTTAATTTTAGCCTATTTGATTGAAAATTAGTACAATTTGATACTGAACTAACTTCTAACCATTTTTTTTGTCCAGGAGAATAAACTTCAAAATCATAAGTTAAAGCTGAAGTAAATCCTAAATCTTTTCCACATAACCTAATTATTCTAAATGGTAAATTTAATGATATCAATAAAGATTTAATATGATTAACCATATCATTAAATGATAAATATGAATCTTTACAGGTACTTATTTGTATAATTTCAACTTTATCAAACTGATGCAGTCTATTTAATCCACGAACTTTAGATCCATATGATCCTGATTCTCTTCTAAAACAAGAAGTATAAGTTGTTGCTTTTATAGGTAATTCTGATTCTTTAAAAATTTTTTTTTTAAAAATATTTATTAACGGAACCTCTCCTGTTGGAATAAGATATAAATTGTCATAATTTATATTATACATTTGATATTTTTTATCTGGAATTTGACCTGTTCCATAAACAGAATTTATATTTACAATATATGGAAGAATATATTCTATGTATCCTGATGATATATTTTTTTCTAAAAAAAATTGTATTAAACTACGTTGTAGTAAAGCTCCTTTATTAAGGAAAACATTAAATCCATTTCCAGAAATAATAGCACCTTTTTTTGTACTAAAAAGTTTAAATTTTTCTCCTAATTCCCAATGATGTATTTTTTTTTTATTATTATAAATAATTTCTCTTTTATAAAGAATTTCTTTATATAAAAAATTTTGTTTTTTTTGAACTTCTTCAAAAGTAAAATTAGGAATTTTAATAATTATTTCAAAAATTTTATTTTTAATTTTCTTTATAAAAAAAAGATTTATTTTTAATTTTTCTTTTAAAAAAGAAGAGTAATTACGTATTATTTCTTCATATTCATTTTTTGAAAAGAATTTAATATAATAAATTAAATTATCTAATTTAG
>Ga0127508_1124502_pt1 | contig 11831 bp, 1 predicted proteins | sample S1TSphfallaxMT_3_FD_94195 | JGI IMG/M metagenome (GOLD analysis project Ga0127508, IMG submission 94195) | Peat moss associated microbial communities from Sphagnum species from Minnesota, USA - S1T2_Fd - Sphagnum fallax MT (Eukaryote Community... | ecosystem: Host-associated > Plants > Peat moss... | reverse complement strand
GTTTAGTTGGTTATTCGTTTTCGTTCATTGTTTAGGTTTACATTGAGTGGCTACTGGCTAGGGTGTGAGTGGTGTCTTTGGCTAAGCGTTTAGTTATAGGCCTAAGTGAATTCATTAATTACTGTAATGCGCCTGTGTAATAAAACTAACCGGGGTGTTGACGGAATATTATAGGTTACCTAGCCTACACATAATATCTGTGCACTTTCTTCTACTAAAAAATTTGTTCTACAATGTTGTAAGGCATAAAATCCAAATAACATGGAAAGGCCTCAAGAGGGTAAGGAACCATTACAGGCAGCGACATCTTCTGAACTGGGTGGCTGCCAAAGTGACTCATCCCCTACCAGCTCTATCAAACGGCCTATTCAGTTAGGAGTTGTGCAGAGTACAACAGGTAATTGGGCTAGCACTGGTAATCAACCAAAAAAGAACCGATGGGACCAAGCACCAGAATTAAAAGAAGAAGAAGAATCAAATCAAGAACCAATAGAATCCAGTTCCTCTGAACAAAGCTCACAAAGTGTCAAACACTTGATACAGAAGTTTGAAGACATTAGTGGGAGTTCTAATAGTACCAGAGAACAAGAAGAAGTAGTAACTGAGAAACCAATAAAACCTCAAACACCATCTCGTGTAAAATTAGTACGAACAAATTTTATGAAACCAAACCCAAATAATGATGGTTGCAGTACTACAAATCTTGATAACGACATTCCGAAAAATACAGATGTGCCTAGTACACCTGATTCAGAAATCAAACCTGTATCCGCCAGCAAGGCCTTACAAATAATAAGTTCTTGTTATGATTCCCCAACAGATGAGTCTTCTCAAGAAGGAGATAATGTTTCTTCTGTTGAAAATAAAGCTCCAGCGGACAGTGCTTATGCTTCCCTTGAGAAGCTAAATGATGATATAAATCAAAGTGAAATAAAGTCAGAAGTATTCATAGCCCCAAACACTGCACCTATATTGAGTGATTGCAATCAAATAGAAAGGCAGAATATTTTGGATGGAACATGTTCTGTTGATAAAGATACAAAACAAGAAATTATAAGTTCAACTGAAATGGATTCCAATCAACCAATGGAAGTTATTGATGAAGACTCAAATGATAAAATTAAAAATAACTCATCTTTAAGTTCATGTAAAGATAATATGAAAGAAGAAAATACTAGCAGCATATCTATTAGTCAGAATGTACAGCCAATGGAAGGTGATATACCATTAGAGACCACAAGTTTAATCAGTCAACTGAAAGTCCCTGAAATAGAAACTGCTGAAAAATATACTAACATTGACGAGCAATCTAACCTTAATGAAGTTCAAAATAAGTCGCCTGTAACCGATTCTTCCCAACCAGTGGAAATAGTTGAAGATAGTTTTGTCAGATCTGAAATTAATGTAGGTTTATCTGTACATGATGAATATGAAACTTGCAGTAAAAAGTCAATTGAGACAAGGGACATGTCAATAGTGGAAGAAAGTTCTAGTTGCAAATTGGAGGTCTCTGAGATAAAAGATGTTAGTGCTAGTGTTAAACTCTGTTCAACCACTGAAGAGCAATCTAATTTAAATGAAGTCCAAGGAAGTTCAGACGACATTGTTGGTCACCAAACAATTGAAATAATTCAAGAGGAATTAATTAACAAACTTAATATAAGTTCTTCTTCAAGTTCAAACAATATTGATAACAAAAACAGTACAATTAATGAGATTGAAACCAAAAGTCCACAACCTAGTGATGTTTTAGTAGAAAAAGAAAGTTTGAGTTATGAACTGGAACTTCTGAAAAATAAAACTTTAAACTCCCAAGTGAGTTCAAGTCCTAAGGAACAATCTAATTTAATCACAGCTGAAGATGGTTCACTTGATATTGATGCCTGTGAACCAATGGAAGTTATTGAAGAAACCCCTATTGATGAAGCTGACCCTAAATTCAACCTAAGCTTAAGCAATGTTGAAAATGAAAAGTCAGTTATTAGTCCTGCATGTGGAATTGAAATTACAGAAATTATTGAAACAAATGACACACCATTGGAAAATAGTTCAACTAGCAAACTAGCAACTGTGGCTGAAACTGTGAATACGCAGAACTCAACAAGCAGTGATGAACAATCTAATGTAAATCCCATTGAAAATATTGACAATGTAATTGCCCAACATATTGTTCTACCTAGTCCTACGTCAAGGTTTCCTACTACACAAGATGGAGTTGCAGTTGAGTTATGTGGTGAAATGTCACCAGGAATCGCTGAAACTCAGAATACAGAAACTGAAAATAATACTCAGAACTCTGTGCTAAGTGAAAACATTGATATGTCACCTGGGGGTGAACATTGTAATAAAAATGCATTAGAAGACACTCAAACTAAAGAAGAACTAAAGCCCGATTCTAATGTTTACTTTAAAGAAGATTCTGAGGTAGAACATGAAGAAATAGCCAGTTTAGAAGAAACTCCTTCACAGGATACAAAAAATGAGGCGGTAGAAGGAAATATTAGCCCTATAAACATTGTCATGGAAGAAATGGTAAAAAATAATAAAAATGATGGTGAGAAAGTAAATTTAAATAAAACTGTGGATTTGGATAGTGAGACAATTCTTCATTCTCTCAGTGTAGATGGTGAAATTGTTTCTGGTCCCTCTTCAGATAATCGAGCAAGTTCATCCAATATCAATGTAACTGAAGAAAGTATTTTGCCCAGCAAGCAACAGATGGATAATGAAACTTCATTAAACATATTGTCTTCAGAGTCAGCCCAGGAAAAGCCAAGAGACAAGGGCAGTTCAAATATAGAAGATACCTTGTCCTGCATGTTGGGTGATGAACAAGAAGAACCTAGCCAACTTAAACAATCATACAATGATGAAGTAGATGCTACATTGGAAGAAATGTTTTCAGAAAGTTTAGAGGCATCAGAAAGTTCCACTGATGTTGTTAAAGAAAATGAAGGAGAAGCAACTACAGCACAATCTGACAACTTGTCTGACCAGGATATTCAGTCTGTTTCTAAACCTGAGAGTGAACATGACAAAACAGAAAATAATATTGAAACAAAAGACAGTCTGTTAGAAATGTTGGAAAGTGAGCAATCTCCGTGTGCATCTAACATTGAAAACATGTCAGAAATTGATGGCAGAAAATTAGCGAGTCAAACAGAAACTCTAGAAATTGAGGAAATGAAGCAAGGATGTTCTTCAAATGAATTGAACACTTTTTCTGATCGTAATGAAGTTGATCCTAACATTGAAATAACAAGTTCTTCAAAAGTAGGCCTACATATGGCTACTACAGTAAACGAAAGTTCTGATGATACATTTAGTAATGTATGTAGACTTCAATCACCTGAAAAAAAAGAATCAGAACATTTGGTAGATAAAGGATTAGTTGAAACTCTGGAATTGCATGAAAAGGATTTGTCCGAAACTAACGATATTTTAATCGAAGGACATTCTGGAAGTGAACACTCAGCCCCATTAGCTGAAACATTTCAGCAGATTACATTGAAGGAAGACAAGAATCCAATTTCCATTGATGATAATATTGAAGAAACTACTACTGATTTACAAACGGATTTAAAGAACAAAAATGCTGTTGGATTTAATTCAAGTCAAGATGAATTAAAAAATGTACCTGCTGAGATGGATCCAACAAAGCTTGAAATATCAGTTGCTACTTCTCTTAGCACTGCTGCAAATATAAGTCAGACAGAACGAATGGAGATAAATAGAGAAGAAAGTGTTATTAGTAATGATGACACTTTGGTAAACAAGGAGGGACTTGTAAAATCTGATAGTGAAAGTAATAGTCCTTTACTTGGTTCTGAAAAGATGCCAGATAATTGTATGGAAGTGACAGATATGCCAGGAGATAAGAACCAAGGTACTTTAAAAAGTAACGATAATTTTAGTAATGTAAATGAAAACAAACACGAGAATCAAACAGCTCCGCTATTGGGACAGGATAATAATGATAAGTCATGTAGTGGCACAACTGTAAATATCGATAAAAGTGCTCATGAAGTTACTGTTACAGAATGTATCCCCAACATTTTAGCATTTGAACCAGAAGATGCTCAACAAGTAGTTGATGTTGATAACTCAAAAAAGATACAAGATGTTGATTGTGGTAACATACATTTGGACCTTGATGTTAATCAAGAAAGTACTACTACTCTTAATGATGTATCTAATGCAATTGAATTTAGTTTATCCCAAACCCAAGATGAAGGAATTGTTAAGGCTAACGAGAAGACTACTTCAGCAACACCTACGGAATACAGTACAGAAATTGAGAGAAATCCTTTACAAACCTCAACCATAGTGGAGGATGACAATAGTGTACAACAGAGCTGCATTTCAGAAAGTTCAACTAAATCACTTGATAATGAAATCTCTATTAAGGATACAATTCATCAATCTGTTGATTTAATACCAAACAGTAATGTAAGTGGCAACAGGAACACAATTTGTGAAGTTCAAGATTTCAAAAGTACAGAATCCAAACAAAACATTGATGTTGAACAATATTCTGCAAACAAAACCGCTACAGATTCACTAGAACATTTAAATATTGAAGATGTTACAAATAATGAATTTAGCCAGCTTAATGAATCAATGCAATATTCAACAAATTTAGTACAAGAGACTAAAATTATTTCAGAGGCACCTACACAAGTACAATTAGAGTGTAATACTTCTACAGATGAATGCTCAAAAATAATTGATGAAGAGGTTTTAAACAATGTTGATGACAAACGTTGTCTTGATAAAACCGAAGTAGCTGATACCTTGGTTGTGGAAAGTTCAGACAACTTACCTGAAGAAAATCAATGCTCTACAAATGACATAACTTCTGTGCCAACAATGGAAGTAGAAAACAATTCTGTGGCCTATGTTAAACAACAAACAGAATTAATTGTGGCACATGACTATAAGAACTTGCCTGGGTTGGATTCAAGTGTTGAAAGTACAATTGTTCAATCTTGTGAGCAGAAAAGAACTTGTGATATTAATCCATGTGATCCAACAGATGAGGCAGTCACAACTGAATCATGCATAAATAATAAAGAAAACATAATATGCGGTGCAACTACCAAGCAGGAATCTCAGTTGTTAGGTGATTCATTCAATAGTGTGTCTTCACTCCCAACAGAAGTCAATATAATGAAAGTATCCAATGAAGTTGCTGATGATGATAAAGAACACGAAATTGAATCAATAGATATGGCTTCTCATGAGTCAACTGGAATGGACAATCAAACATCTTATGATAGAATAGCTAAGTCTTCTCTTAAAGAATTGGAATCCCCAGTTAGCACATCAGAACTAAAATCGAACATTTTAGAGGACACAGAAATGGAATCTTCTGAAATTATTAAAACACATTTAAAGTCACAAATCCTATGTACTGTGGCAGATTCAAGTAAAAGCATTGATTCTTGTAACGAAGAAAATAAAGTAGAGCATGAATTAAAAGTAGATTCTGATCAAGTGCCAACTGAATCAAGCATCATAACAGATGAAACAAATATATTTCTATCGGATAAAAATAAAACTGTTGTTAAGCCTACAATATCTTCAGATACAGTCAAAGAAGGAAATGATAATGTAAATCTGGAAAATGAAAGTGTGACATCAGCACTGAACAAATTGATTTATGAAAGTGAAATAACTGAAAATACGAGTAAAGAAGTTGATAAATCTGATGTCACAGTTACAACTAATGCTTTTAAGGGTTCAGACAAAAGCGATACAGAACAATTTGTACAACTTTCATGCAGCCAGGAGTTGCAATGTGAAGTTCCTCAAATAGAACCATCGGAAACTGTAAGTAATTTATCTCTCGGTCCTAGCAACAGTAACCAACTAGAAAATGAAAACAAGAGCTGTGAGACAAATAAAACAGAAGAACTGACAAGTAACCTTGAATTTAAAGAATCACATAATCTTGTTGAAAAGTTATGTGTTCGTGAAAGCATCATAACTGAATCACCAACTATACCTGACAGTGCTAAAAACACTACCACACATATAACACAAATTACAGACATAGTTGCTGAAAACATACAGTCTACATCAACAATATCCACAGACTCCGATAAACTCAAAGACATAAAAGAAAACGTTACCCCTCCTACTGAATCTGTAAAATATGTTTCTCCCAATGATCCTCCTGAGGTTACAACAGTAAACACAACAGAAATAAGTACTTTAGAATTGGGTTTGTTGGATGACAAAAAAGGATTTGAACTAATAACATCAAGTAATGAAAAAACTTCTGTTGCTTTAATTAAAACAGCACAAATTGATGAAGAGATAAGTAATGTTAAATTAGCGGAGCCTGCAAACAGTAAGAAAGAAAATTTGAGTAATGATGAACTGAATGAGCCTCGAATTGTACCTACAAGTTCTCCTGAAAAATGTGTAGAGAAAACACAACCTGATGAAGTGACTGTACATCAGGATGGTAAGAATGAAAGAAAGCTACAATCAGTGAAAGTGGCTGTTCAAACACCACCATCCACCTCTCTTACAATCCCTCACAAGAAAACAGAGATGGAGGCAATAATTGTGAAATCAACAGAAATTCAAACTAAAATGTCTTCGGCAGACATTAATGAAACAGGATTACAAAAGGAGAAAATAAATGAATTCCCTCCTTGCCCTGAATCATCTACAAAATTACAGGAAATTCCAACTGATGCGAAACCTACTCAAATTAAAACAAAGAAATTAGAGACAGAAATAATTAAATCTGAGTTGCTAGGAAAGGGACTGTTAATAAATGAATCCACATCTACTTTTAAAACGTCTCCTAAAAAATTGCAAGAAAAATCAACTGATGTTAAGCCTTTGATGATAACTAGAAAATTTGAGGTAGATACTATTCAAAAGGAGTTGCAAACAGAGGAGCCAACTAAACCGAATACACCTACAAACTTACAAGAAAAGTCAACAGTTGTGAAAGATACAGAAATGCAATCAAGAAAATGTGAGACAGACATTGAAAAAGAGGTGCAAGGAAAGGAAGTAAGTGAATCAACACTTTGTTCTAAAACACCTGAAACATTGCTAGAGAAGCCAGTTGATGTAAAACTTAATAAGATACTAGCTGGTAAATGTGAGAAAGATATTGAAAAGGATACACAAGGGGAGAAGTTAAATGAAACCAAACCATGCCCTAAAACACCTTTTAAAAAATCACAGGAAACATCAACAGGCGTGAAACCTAATGAAATACAATCTAGTACGTCTGAGGCAGAAATTGTTCAAAAGGAGTTGCAAACAGAGAAGGTAATTGAGCCCACAAGTGGTCTTCAAACACCTGAAACACCTAAAGAGAAGTCAACTGATTTAAAATCTGTTAAAATGCAAACTATGGAATCTAAGGTGACGACAATTCAAAATAAGTTGCTAAAAGAAGAAGTAAATAAATCTATATCTCCTATACCAATGGACGAGGAAAATAAAGTTGCAGATTCAAAATTAACAATCTCTGATAATAATGATACAGGCCTTATAGCTTGTAAAGGAAATAAGAGTACAGATGATGTACAGAAAACTAATGACAACAGCACAAAGTCTCTTGCATTGGATGGTTCTAAAGATTGTGATAATACTGACAATAAACTAAGAAATAAAAGGCAGTCTCCTGACGATGAAGAAAAACAAATTGACAGTGGTACAGATAAAAGTGAAAAAAGTAGAAATTTGCACAAAAAGGTTAAAACAGAACATTCTAATATTCCAGAGTTGAAAAAGTTAAAATCAGATATAAAATTACAAGAATCAGAGCAAATAAATTCACCAAGCACTTCTATAAAAACTGAAGAAAGTAAAATTACTCCATCTATCATGTCAAGTAGTCCTGAAATGACTTTGGTGAAAAAAGATTGTACTTCAAATGCAACAATCCCAGAACCAGTTACAAAGGTTGTGCCCAAGACAACTAAAGAAATACCTCCCCCAGTTCGAGTTTCTGCACGACAAAAAGAAAGAAAAGCTGCAGCAGAAGCAAAAGCTGAAGTAGAGAAAGCTAAATTAAATAAATCTGCTCCAGAACTATCATCTAAAAAGGGTGTTGCTCAAGAAAAATCTATGACAAAACAAGGAAAGAAGGCAAGTCCAACAAAGGAATTGAAAATATCTCCAGAGCTTGGTAAACAGGCTGGTCAACAATCACAAATGACTATAGATGTGAAATCTAGCCAATTGCTTCAGAGAAAGTTTGTTAAAGAAGTAACCCAAGACAAACTTGAACCCATAACATTGAAGTTGTCGAAACAAGATAACCCAGTTATTATTCGTTCTTCTTCATTATCCCCTAAAAAGACATCACAGTTGTCACCTCAAAACAAAACTTTGGGTTACACTTTAAAAATAGGTAAAGATTCTACAACGCTTATACCAAAGGATGTAACACTCTCTCCAAAATCACGAGATTCCTCACCAAATACAAGCTCAAGTGAATTATCCAATAAAGTTGGATATCTTATTAAAGATACAGGTTTAACTATCACTCCAGTAGCTCCTGTTGAGACACATGAACAAAAACTGAGCAAAATCACATTGAAGTTGTCAAAATCTGGAGAGCACCCTGAAATCAAACAAGAAAAAAGTGAAACTTGGAAAGCCATTCAGAAACTTTCTGAAATAGATATAGTTCCTGTAGAAAAAAAACAATCACCCGACAATTTAAAACGCAAGGAGAAAACTGACCCAGGAATATCAGACAAAAAAATTAAGATGGCTGATGTAGACTTATCAGTTGGACCTTCAACAAGTAGTAATATGAGTAAGCTTCAGGGTCTTTTAACTCAAGCCCCTTTAAATCAGGCTGATGACACAGATGAAATTAAATTCGTTGGGTTTGGTAGTAATACTGATAAATCTCCAACAAAACAATCCCATCAGTATGAAATTGGATTAGTTAAGCAAGAGCCAGAAACATCGCCAATCCCACGGAAACGAGGAAGACCACGTAAAATTACATCACCAGAAGATCCGGTACACTCAATTACACATTCATTACCTCCAGGGCTGACACCAAAAGATATTTATGCTGCTAGTATTCAGCATCAAACCCTACAACAGCACTTACAACAAATTCAACAACCAATTCAAGCCATAAGGCCCCAAACACAAGAAGAAGATTGTTCAACTACTATGTTTCCTGTTCCATTATTTGACCTCTCAGATGATACTTATATTGAACCTACTCCCCCAATGGCCCCAATACTGTTCCCTGATCAGGTGCAACCAGAAATGATAATGAGGTCAGCTAGAGGAAGGCCTATTGGAAGATCCAGGCGACCACGTGGATCGTTTTCTATGAGAGGTGAAAGAGGAGGTCCACGAGGAAGACCAAGGGGCAGCAGAGGAATGAAACGAATGATGGAAGAAATGGAAGCCTTGTCGTATCAAGATATGGATGAACCTATTACATTAGATAATATTGATTCTGAAATGGGGCCGAGAGTAGTGCCAGAACATTCTGGTTTACAGGAGAAAACAATTGCTTTACTTAGGAAGAGCATTGAAGGTAAAAAAGAAATGGAGAAAAGAGCAAGAAGACTAGAAGGAAATGATGATATTAATACAGACACTGATATAGATGCTAAAGTTAAAGAAATGAAAGAGAAAATTGAGGCCGCTTATCAAGCAGAATTAAAATCTCCTGATAAAACCTCTCATGAGAAAATATCTCCCGAGAAAACATCTACTGACAAAACATCTGAAAAATCATCTACTGAGAAATCATCTCCTGAAAAAACATCTACTGCAAAACCGTCAACTGAGAAAACATCACCTGATAAAGGCATCAAGAAAAGATCTCCTGAAAGTAACAATTCAAATGGAAATAAAAAAGATTTATCTGTAAACATAAAATCACCCGACAAAGAAACTAAAATCAAGTCTCCAGAGAAAAATGAGCCAAATGAAACAAAAAAAGAATTACCAGAATTAATTCCAATACCTAAAAAGGTGGAAACAAGTACAGCTGAAAAAGTTACAATTGGGAATCTGAAAGAAAAAAAAGTAAGTGGAAATCCTCATCCTGAAAGTCAAGAAGAACAGCACAAAACTATTGAAGAAAAAACAGAGTCTTCCCCTGGAATTAAAAAAGAGACGCTGAAAAGGAAACTGTCTGATGATAAATCTGAACCTCCTACCCCAGAAAGTTCGAAAAGAAGATCGGTAGATGATGATACGACAGAAAATAAAGACAGCAAACCTGCAGAAAATAAAGGTATTACATTATCTTTGAGAAATTTCAGAAAAGATACAGCCAACATATCACCACAAAAAGAAGCAGATAGTACAAAAATATCTGATAGTGAAAAAATGGCCGTTGCTCCAGTTTTAAAAGAAGAAGATAAGATGGATGTTGATGATACACTGGTATCAACAGAGGGTCAGGATCAAGTTGGAAAAGAAGAAACTGAGCCAACACCTCCACCCAAGCCTGTGAAACCAAGGCCAAAAAGTAAAGCTGAAATTAAAAGGATAAAAAGAGAAAAAGACAGAATAAGGAGGGAAGCAAAAAAACTAGCAGCTCTGGAGGCATTGAAGGCACCCCCACCAAACCCCTCTGAGGAAGATACGAGAATGAGTGCTGGTGATGGAAGTGATGATCCTCTAGGAATAAAGAAAAACAGAATGGAAGTTGGTGATCCAGAAGGGAAAGAGTTCATGGTGGAGCAGATAGCAGAGTACCAGTGGCCTCTGCAGGGAGGAGAGCTGTATATGATCCAGGAGCAGATCTCCACATGGCTGGGCATCAAGAGTTTTAAGCGCAAGTACCCAGACCTCAGGCGCAGGATGGTGGAGATGGAGGAGAGGACTTACCTGTGTGACAGCGGCCTCGTCGCTGAGTCCATGTGTGATCTGGGATTGACTGCATTAAGCAGCTCGGAAGTATTGGATGTGATGTTTCAAGACTTTCCTGATCAGTATGAGGAATTACGAAAGAATATGCGCGAGAAGCAGGCTAGAGAACTCATCAATAAACAGAAAGAGAAGAAGAAGTTTGAGCAGAGTTTGTCAAAGTCAGACCTGAAGGACGCAGTGATCCAGCAGGCTGTGAGTTGGAACCAGGCGTTGAACAAGAGCCGGCAGGAGAGCCGCAAGTGCCACCTGGATCTGCAGACCTGGACCATCCAGTACCCTCGCAGTCGGTGCGCCAAGATGTCCAGGCCCACGCCCAAAGTGGGCAACTACCCTGTTGCGCTCATTCCTGGCCAGTTTTGTGACTATTATAGAAGATACACACCTCAAGAGTTGCGGTACTGGCCAATCAACACGGTGCTATATGGGCCGCTGCAGCCCAACGAGAAGCATAGTGTTGGTGGCTCGGATGGCAGCCAGTCCGAGAGCGAAGATAGTTCATCTTCTGATGATTCAAGTGATACCTCAAGTGAAGGAACCTGTGAAGAAGATGAGAAGGAGAAAGAATGCAAGGCGTGTTCTGGTAGAGGGGTTAAGAAAGCAGGAGACGCCATGGTGCAATGTTCGCAGTGCGGACAGAACCGTACCACAGCTACTGTGTGGGCCTGAGGAGGGTGCCCCAAGGCTCTTGGAAATGTCAAGTGTGTAATCCAAAGACTGAAGGCTCTGCAGAATAACCCAGCTGCAGTCTCAGACTAGGTCAACAGTCGTATGGCTGCATTTCATATGCATAATTCATCTTAAGTTTTATTTTATCATTAATATAAGTGAGTGCTTTATTTGTATTTATATTCAAAGTATTTTATTTTGTTGACTATTTTTTACATTTCTAGCTAAATTGTAAGCAACTAAATGTTATACATAGTTTTAGATTTCAG
>Ga0127508_1263434_pt1 | contig 12361 bp, 5 predicted proteins | sample S1TSphfallaxMT_3_FD_94195 | JGI IMG/M metagenome (GOLD analysis project Ga0127508, IMG submission 94195) | Peat moss associated microbial communities from Sphagnum species from Minnesota, USA - S1T2_Fd - Sphagnum fallax MT (Eukaryote Community... | ecosystem: Host-associated > Plants > Peat moss... | reverse complement strand
GTGTGCGGCTGATTATTGACAATACATGTTTCAAACAGACAAGAATACAAGCGCTTATTCTGAATAGCTCTGTGCGGTAGGATATGTTTCTAACAATTTAATAGAGTACAACAATACAATATAAATCCCAATAATTGGAACACACCTTAATTAGCAATTAAAATGAACAATTGAACAAACTACAGTCAATTAAATGTAATAGTTCATTATTATAACTTGTTACTTGTACAATTTATTTACCCATGTGAGACATTTCCAAAAGTGTTTATCTCTAGTTGAGCAGTCTCTAGCCATCTTCATAACTTTGACTTTCTGTTTGTAATACGAACGGTCCAAAAATGGTCGGCACTCGGCAATATGTGTTTAGAAAAATGCCCTAGCATTGTATGACATCAAGCACAGACACGCACACAATTACACAGCTCTAAACTGAAGGCCCATTGCATCTTATGGAGGACAGTTAAATTTTCAGCAAATCCTTTTCAGTTTACTGTGCTCCTGATCAAACTGGAACGCTAACCTCTAACTGGAAATCATTTGGTGCTCCACACAGATGTCTTTTGTATGAGCCCAAGCACTGCATTTGGAGTCTTCAGTAGATCTCTAAAGACCAAAATTTGTGGTAGCAGGGAAAACACTGTACCTAGTGCCCTCTTAACCTAATTGTTTGGAAAATGTGATTTCTTAAGGTAAATACTGGTAATTTTTAAATTATTGGTCGATAAATGTTTTCAAGCTTTACACAAAGTAATCCTATAATGATTTTAAAATACTAAGTGAATGAGGCCAAGTTTAAGAATCAGACAATGACCATGACATTGGCTATAAAATTAATGATGAAAATCATGAAAAGCTCCGTGTTTATTTTCAGAAATACAGGCTCAAGCAGCATACTGGATACTTGTCAAAAAACAATTGCCCATTTTATGTCTAAAAATGTGTACAATATATAAACACATATTTAGGTAAATCATTTTTCACTGTTGTGGGTTAACTGATTCGTCTTTCCCATTAAAACCCACATAAATTAAATTTCCACTACGTTTTGCTAAGTTCCTACCTAATTCCAAAATTTAAAAAAGACCTGATAATGTTCACCAATGACAAAAACTGTGTTTAGACGTTAGCATGAAAAGATGATAGCTGCCTTGTAAATAATGCCATTATGAATATTTGTGGATGGAAGAATATTTACATAAGCCTAAGGTGCCAATTATCCAACTTTTCTTTGCTAAATGCATTTCTCATCTTCATCGGCAACCTTCTTCATCCTCATGATTGTTGTCAATTGGGTATGATGTCTTGATGCAAAAAAAATTGGTGTAACAGATAAAAATAATGTAAATAAATATAATTATTAGTTTATTAACTTTTGTGATAAGACATAGCCAATTAGGCCAATTATAGGCCACACCCATGAGGATGGAGAAGATTGTTCTAAAAAGATACAATGTGAAGATAAGAAATGCGTCTGGGAAAAATTGAATTTACATCTTAGGTTTATGTAAGAATGCTTACATCCACAAATGTTGTTAGAATAGAGGTATCAAGGCTGATTTATTAAGAATATGAATAAACTTCTCAGAGACGAGATTGGCTGGGAATTAAGTTAGATTAAGTCAGGCTGTGGTCCCCTAGCAATGCTGTGACATTCCTGTCTACGAAGCTTTCTAAGACATCACTGAAATGTTGAACGCGTATTTTAACTGCATGCATAATATGTGTCATTGCATTCTAAACTCAAAAAGTGGGGGCAAACAATAGAAGGTTATTAGTGTTATTTTAGCTATTTATAGATTAAATAAATGGCAAATACAACAAAAAACATTTGTCCACCAATAAAGGATTCTAAACTGGAAGATTAGGATGTATTAGAAGAAGACGTCTGTCACATTTTTTGGTCAGGTGCCAACGGAATTGTAGGTTATGGAAGTAAAATCAATTGTAGGTGATAGTTTAAATAAAGTCCATTATACAAAGATCAGACATTTAGTTTCCCTGATTAGTTTTTCTTGTAAAACGGTATTCATTATTATTACGACAAGACTTAATTAAATTACAAGTTTTATCATTTACTCACTGGTTTTATTATGCATGATCTTAATCTAAATTAAGTTTTCTTCATATTATTTTTATAGTCTGGGAGGCACAATATCCATAATATTCATTAAATTGCACTATAGTTTTTTTAAATTTAGTTCTTCATCCTAGATGTTCTAACAAGTGGTAGTGTGGGGCTGCAGTTATAGGAGGGGGCGCAGTGTAGCCCCACAATTTGGGACACCACTTACATTGTTATTCATAAGAGCGATTGTCTGCGAAGTAGTTTCGCTTACAGATTTGTGCCCAGTCTTATCACACTGCGACTGTAGAGTTATTTTTATTTAAGCCCAAGTCCTTATCCCTGTTCCACCACATATTTTAGAGTTTGAGAAGTTTGCGAAATTATAAAAAAAGTGGGTTGCCAAACATATTTTCCAATGGTGAACAAAAATTAGGTGCAAACATTCCTCATGCAAACTCGGGATTTATTTATATGTGATTTTATGTATAAAATTAAATTGGACAGTAATAAAGGATTTCTATAACTTTTTAATATATCATCATTAAATAATCTACAGTACTGTTACTTAACATTTTATCGTGCCATATTATGATAATGTATCAAACAAATAATTTTTTACAAACTTTATTTATAAAAGGATTGTTGAAACAGCTAACTAGGTTCTGCAGGGGTCACTAGTAAGCAAATTGGCAGTCAAAGTTTATTATTTATAAAAGGATTGTTTTTCAGGCTACTAAAAAAAGTGTAAACAGAATGATCTTGAGCGTTTTCTAAAATTGCTCCACCAATCGATAACTGAACACATAATACAAGTGAGTGCTAGAGTCCTGCAAAATTTAAAGAGGTTAATATCTTTTTTTTGACAAGGTTTCTAACAGTATTTTGTAACAATGATCAAACAGTTATTTTGTTTGACACAAATATCAATATTTGAAAAGACAGTTTACTGCTTTCAAGATTGGAATAGTACACAGTTTTAAATTATTAATTCAATACTTAAAAAACTAAATGTATATAATATTTAAACCTGTTGGCTGACACATCTGTTTTTTTTTATTGAAATGAAGAACAGTTTACTGCTAATTACACTCAGAATAAATGCTCAACACAACTCTCGCTTTTACATGGGAAGTGTTCAAAGCTGCTTTAGATTACACCGACATTCAGTTTTATAAGAAAACCGCACAGACTGATAATATAAGAAAACTAGCAAAGCCAAATGATAACCAGCGAATGCTATATGACCATAATAACAAGTCCACATAACAAATCCAACAAATTTGAGCAACTACGCATAAAAATAAGTCAAAAAGTTATTTGCTACAATACAGTATTGTCAACATCCTAAGTTTAATGAGACTTATAAACAAATTAACAATCAAAGCTATAAATTTGTATTTACATGAGATAAGATGAGGCACAGCACGATCATGTATGATTAGAAAGCTGAAGTATCCAGTGTGAAGTAAGGCACCCGGAGTATCACTAGGCCACAGCTGCTTCAAATAAATCATAATGTATTTGCCAACTTATTCATTTTATACTCTAAAAACTAAACATCGTTCCCAAGATTCTCTCTTTCTTCATGCTTTGTTCTTTTGCCCAGCACTAGCACAGTTGGAAAGATGCAGTTTATTTTACTTTTTTTTTCTACCAAGATTTATTACAAACACAACAATATGGGGTCGGCATTATAAATAAAATAGAACATAATGGAGTAGCATTCAAATTTGTCATTGGTAAGTTGAATGGAAACAGCAACATTAACAACTATAATTAAATAATTTAGCATTTATAACTAAAAGGTGGTCGAGAAATGTCAGATCCCAACCACTTTCACATCTATTAGCAATAAAAATCTTAATCACATATGAAAACAAAACATATTAAATTAAAATAAATCCGAGATATTTTTCATATTATAACACGTTGACGGACACAACTGTTATAGCAGTCACAAAAATGCTGAAAAAATGACATGGGGTTTTCTTTACAACTACTCAGGGTGCGTGACTGCTATAGCAGTCATGACTAGAGGGGGGGATTAGAGCGACACATTCATATCTCGGGATATAGTTGACCTATTTCAAAATGAACCAGACATCCATGTTCCTGGTGTAAGAACGGATACTTCAGAGCACAAAAAACCTATGACTGCTATAGCAGTCATGTTCCTACAAACCAGTGTCTTTACTCAAGGGATGGACATGACTTGTATTGCAGTCTTCTTTTATTTGTTGAGACATTATTAACTTTGACAGTTTCTATAGTAAATGATAATAAAATTTAAGGAAAGTTTGTCCAATCTTTAGCAAATATATTTATAAAGTATAAACCTTATTCTAACAGGAATTACGGGCGTTTATGACAAATTACAATTAATAAAGTCACAACATCTATTTTAATTTTGACCGCTATAGCAGTCATGTCCCTAGACATCAGATGTTTACTTGACTGCAATAGCAGTCATGCTATTTTCAGCAGGTATTCTTGTGACTGCTATAGCAGTCATGACCCTGAATTTCATCAGAAGTGTCCATCAACGTGTTAAATATATCTCATTTTTATACAATCATATGCTGAATATCTTCTTAACTTAGCACCATATTAACTTCAACAGAGATGAAATATGACACACAAAGAATAAGGTATTTTGTTTACTGTTTTCTACTTGTGATGTATATTCCAGAAACAATAGTGTCATTAGGAAGGAAAGTAACGTAAAATATTTTCACACTGCCATTTAACCCTTCCCAGGCGATAAACATTGTTACTTATGTTTAGTTTTTCAATTGAGGTTAAGAATGGGGGTTGAATTGAGTAACATATATTTTATGAATAGTGTTCAAGGGAAAGTATATATGTGATACTCTCTTTGTACAAAATAATCTTTTGGAATATTGCCCTGAACAACAAGCCGTGTTTGGCGGTAACTACTTCTTAAAAACTAAAACAGGATGTGATTATTTTTCTTGCACAATTCAAACTAGTTTTCAATGGTGCTACTTACATTTGATTTCTCATGGTACAACCAAGACACTCTCTTTGAAACTGCATGAAGATGTCGCCACGAGTTATCAAATATAAGTAGTGCTGTTAAATGCAAGTTTGGATTGTGTAATGGAAGTATTTTAGAATAGTAAAGTAATGGACTGTATACTATTTAGTCTATGTACAGCAATTCAGAAGATATTGAAATGGATTTCAATACCTCCTAAACTTATTACAAAATTCGATATAGGCAATTTTAATATGAAAAACATTTAATTACATATTTAATTTAATCCACCATCCATCCTTAAGAGTTATGAATTGAAGCAGAAGCACATATCCACAAACAACCGTCTGGGAAGGGTTTAAAGTAAATGCTACTTGTTCATGTAGATAAGAGAAATTTGACAGTGACCATAGTGGATTAGTTATAAGCATAAGCACTGGGGATCAAAAGTAAAGAAGTATAAACAACAAACATTTAGCAATGAAATGAAAAATCTTTAAAGAAGTAAAGCTAGGTCACAAATACTTCAGTTCTAAAAGTATGGGGAATGAAAAAAAAATAAAAATTAGAAGAGTGTCAAGACACATAAGAAGGCATGCATTAAGGGATTTACTACAATACGAGTAGAGTAATATAAATAATCAAGGAAGACTTGTGAAGTGACAGGTAGTGTTGGGCTTTTGGCACAAGGTGGTGCAAAGAAGCCCTGGTGAAACGTAACGACACAGGAAATAGTTCAGGAAGAGCAAGGAGTTTAGGACTAGGTCCAAGTAAAAAAAGACAGGCATTAGAAGAATAAATGAAGACCAAAGGGGAAAACCTGATAAGTCCAACTTACAAGGTTCCTTTCTTCTTCAAAGAAAATAAAAGTGGAAGACAGGTAACAAAAATTATTAAACATGATGTAAGGATTAATAAAGATGCTGTATTACCAATACACTTTACTTATTAAAATAAAGATTGAATTCCTCATGTATTTGTGCTCCATAACTTATTGATGTGGGACAATTCAATAACATTACTTTCAACTTTTTTAAATTTAACCCTGGCAAATGCCCATTCCTGTGACCTAACAAAATAAATATTTTAAATAGCGCAATAACCATGGACTATTTCTTTAACTTTTCACTATAAAGTTAATTGCTTTAATAACACTAAAATAGATATATAAAATGAGCTTATAATTTTTAGCAATTTAGTTCAAACTGCACACATTATGCTCTCATATCCTGCCGGGGAAACTAAGGTAAGACAATATTTTTTGTATAAAAAAAATAATTAAATGATTTTTTATGTTGTTACTCCATATAATATATATGTATGATGCTTGTTGTTAAGATTCAAATGACAGAGTGTTATGTAAGGAAATTTAAGACAATTTATAAAAACAGGTAACATTAATAAATAAAAGTTGTTATTGAATAGCATTTACAGACCTAAAGATTTTATAACAAGTTTTGAGTAATAATAACATCAATTATGACCAGAAACTACAAGAGACTACATTCCTAGCACGTCTAGAAATGACCAACCTAACATGTACAAAATGAGCCCACACTCTAGAAATAGCACGAGTAATGTCTAACGTCTATTACTACTACCATGGTCACTCTCTTGACAAGTGGCAATATGACCTAAACATCAAACAAATCAAGGCTTTTACATTTTTTATAGTGTTTAAATGTCAATAATATCAATGTAATTTTTTTACGTAGTGTGTGCCTCTGCAGACTATTATACCAGCTATATTTTGTCAAGCTTTTAACTTAAGACACATACTCAATTGGTAGCAGACATAAAACACGACACTATGCCATGCTGGAAGATCAAGTGAAACAGTAACCGAGTGAACAAAGCTTAATAATAATATATATAGCTTGATAAATAATAAATATGCCATGTTTTATTAATAAATATTTTTATTTTGTTCCATCAAATGTATACTCCTAATAACATTTCATAAAACTTGTGTAAAAGTACTGCATAACAACTCACAATTAAGGTCTAACAAGGTTTTCTTTCTTTAGGAGAAACCGTACATCTCTTTCCAACTATAACAATGCCTCCATTAATCCCTTAACAGAGATGCTACATTTATGCAAAACTTAATGACTAATATTATAGTAACATACATAACAAAAGATTTAAAAGCACACTACACAAAAACATTGCAATAAAATTAGTTTATTAGAATACTTTTGATCGTTAGCTTGCTTCTTATATAATAGAACCCCAGAATTTGTTCATTATTTACTCCAAAAATTTGTACAAGTCGAAAAAGACTTAAATTTTACAGTGGCAGAGCAACTAGCTGAGAGTTAAAAGAAATACAAATTAAAAATATAAATTAAAATATGTATTAAGATTTTAATCGTATTCCTTATGCAAGGAGTATAAAATTTGACCTTATCATGACCACAGTAATATACATACATATAATACATATTAATATATATATGTATATAAATGTATATAAGTATATAACACATTTTAAAAGTTGATATTTAATCATTCTGATTTCTGATGTACCAAATATTTTCAATGTTCTACACTTATATAGATTGTTACATCATTACTTGACAACTTGGTCATTATTTGACATGGTAGCTGGCCAGATGAATGTCAAAACTGAAATTTAATACCACTCATGTTAACTTTAAAATCAATCCAAAACGTAGGGGTGGCCAAGTGCCATTTACTAGGTTTCCACTGTTTCCAGTATTTAATCATTTGTTTTGCAAGTATCTTTAGTTTACTTCTATATAACAAATTAATAAAGGCATTTGGAAACACCAAAGTATAAAAACTGGTACATTAGGCAATAGGGTATAAATAGCTACTTTTTGAAAGTAAATATGTCTATCTTATTTTTTTAGCATAGGCGAGCATCATTTTCTAGGTTTAAGCAGTACATTATTAATAAAGTATTAGCAAGTATTAGTTAATAGTAAATAAAACATATATTAATATGCTTTCATGAAAACAAGTTTTATTTACTATTATACAATTATTGAATTATCAATATTTGAGTGTCATCTTAAAAAAAGTATTAATTGTTTATAGGGCACTTGCCCATTGTACTGAGATTATAAGAAAATCCATTATTTATACATCAATTGACAAATGCTAATAAATTTTAAACAACTATGTTGCATTTTTATTTGAGATCTTAGGACAGATATACTGTATTTATGCTTCAAAGATTGTAATACTACCATTTAAGCTTGGAGTTTATCAGTTCAAATTTTGGAGTTGTCAGTTTAGTTCAAAAATAGGGTAACAATCATATAAATCCTTGTATTATATATCCGGGGTTCTAAATTAACTACAAAAATATACTTAAAACAAAACTATAAAATTTGTTCATATAACCGTATATCACCGCATTATTTATATTGTTTCATAATTATATATTGCAAGCGTTAGTAAAGTCATGGTGACATGTGTAATGTAAGGCAGGTGTTAGAATAAGTCAATCAAGCCTACACATTATTTAACTCTAGCTATAAGCGTAAAACTGGCATTAGACTAATTAAAAGCTATAAGTTTTTTCAGTACAAATATACTCAGGGAGTTTTTAAAGTAAGTTGAAAACCAATGATAAACATTTGTTCGGCTTTCTACACTATTACGCGAATATAATAACATCATCAATTAAAATTACAATTCTTACACTTAGTAAAAACATATCAAGCATAATACTGTGATGAGCTCCACAAATATTAATTTATAATGGTGTTGTGAAACTTCTAGACTATCATAACTCCACTGCTACAATTGCCTTCATCACCTATAAATAGCCTAAAATATATTCCACGTTTAATCAAATTAATCCAGAAATAAATCAAAAGCAAATCACCAACAGCAAAAGTTGTCAAGAATGTAAACAAATATTTAAATTCAAGCTTTCGAAATTCTGTTTATCATTAATTTACTTCATCATTTCTTAACTATAATAGTAAGTGAGAAAAGAATTAGCAATTGGATTTGGCAATAATTCATCATCAAAACAGACTAGCGAGTTGTCAAATACAAATTTAGCAAAACTACAACGGTTTTAGTTAGTTAAATAAAACTTACCCTAAATATAAAACTGTCAACGGAAGAGGAAAAACAATAGGAGATAATTACCTGATTAGGCACAGCTGATACCTACACTACGCTCCGTACATTGAGCCCTATAATGGTCAATAAGCACTTATATCCCTGATTCCTAATGTAAAAAGCTCAGTATAATTGCTTCGACATTTAAGTAAATATGTAAAACTCCTTTACAAGTATAGCTCTTACTTTAAAAACACCCTGAAACGTAACACCATTAATACTTGGACACAATAACTCCATCTATTGAGCAGTGTGACAATTAAATTTGTGTAACATCATTTTCTTTACATCTTACTTAATAGTTGAACGATATAAAATTTACAATAAATATTATACAGTTTTAACTTGCGATGCTTCGATGTTGCGCTCTAAGCTAACCTAACCTAACTTTGTGACATGGTCGTATCACAGTATAAATGCAATGATTACGTGCGACACTCAGCTTTCTAATCACTTTGCTTAATACTAAACACTTTGGTTAATTAAATAGTTACACACATAAAACAGCATTTCAAACAACACGGCAGCATGGAATACAAAAGAAAAGATATGAGTAAAAAGAACGAAGACTAAAAGTTAATCACACTTAAAATAACGTAATGACTGTAGCGCTTAACGTATGACAAGGATAGAACACAAGTTTAATAGAATACATGCAAAGCTCGGTGAGTTTACGGGAAGGAAGACAGAAGCGAGTGTCCGTGTGCAATATATTTTGAGGCACATCGTAAATACATTTTAAAAATAAAGTCTAATTGTTGGAGATATGGAGGCTATTATAAAAATAAACGTCGGGACGATTTACAGAGTATAACTAATTGACATTCGCTTTGGCACAAGAAACCATGAAAATATAAGGTACACAAATTATAAAGGATTGAGTGGGAAACACTTAGATTTCAAAGCAAAGGCAGATGAATACGGTTGGGAGCAAGATATTTAAAACCATTATCATTGCACTTAAAACACAAATGAATACAATAAATATTTGCTGTGGAAAGGATATATTACAACTTCCCTAATAAAGATATTGATAAGATTCCATTTGTTCTACCTACAACAAGTATTATATTATTTGAAGATAACAGAATTAAAAATTAACTTTTCCTTTACAGACACTGGATAAACTTAACAAATAATTAAAATTGCAACAACGAATACCAGAGTTTAACAGCAACTTGCAAGCAGGTAACTTGGCTTCAGTAGCACCATCCGGCTAAATGAAGAAGAGCACTAGACTTCGTCGGGAGCCAAGTCCTCATGGTCGGAGACTGGGTGTTGGTTGTCATCATTGTTGACTGGGGGAGTGGCCAACTGCCTCGCTGCCCTCAGCCCGTCCCCTACTCTTCCTTCTTCTTCTTCTGCCGTTTTTACTTTCTCTTCTAAGGCCCGAATTCTATTCTCATGTTTGACTATCATCGCTTTTAATTTTCGTATTTCTTCTCTAAATTCTTTTACAATATCATCTGAGAGACCACTGTCAATGACTGGTGCAGCCTTTTGCCCTGGCCTTCGGGAATCTAAAACATTGGCTTTCTTGCTGACTTTGAATTCAGACTTTGGAGCAGAGGGAGGAACATATCCGTCGCGCAGAGAGACCAGTATAGGCTCAGCATCCTTGCCTTCCAGCCACTCCTCTGCTGACATGGCTGCCACATCCCCTACAGTGTCGGGGTACAGGTCCTCTTGAAACAGCTCTGACTTGCGTGGTACAGTCATGGAAACAACCTGACAGAAGCCAGAGTTATTAAGCCGATAGAAGCGTGATATCTCGCAGCAAGACACGTCGCAGCCTCGCTTGGGCATCATTCCAATGCCTCGCTGAGGGTCCGGCGTCTGGAACGTGTTGATGTAATGGACATAAGGTGGCTCTGCCGTGATCTCAAAATACCGTATCACACTATCACCCTTTCCACAGAGGTAGACTAGATTGGTGTCAGGGTCGTAGAGGGGGAACATGACTCCATTAGAAGTGTCAAGCTCCACCATGACGATTGGCTCGTTGAGATGGTCGGGAGCCCGCAGCGAGTACTGTCGTTCAGACATCTTGCTGAAGCCTGTCGTGAAGATGAGGCCGCTGCGCAGGAAAATGGCTCTCGTAGCTTTACTCCCCTCATGACCTATAGCTTCCTCAATGACGGCGCCAGACCTCGGGTTGATGATACGCATCTTCTTGTCCTTGCATGTGGTGAGCAGTTGTGAGCCGTCCCAGTTCCAACACGCACTGTAGATGATGTCAGGATGGCAGTCTATGTGCACCATCACCTCGCCCACACCCACATTCCATATGGCCACCTGGTTGTCCGACCCTGCAGTTAGCAAGACGTTCTGTGCCGTGGGATGCCACAACACCAACCCCACCCGTCGCTGATGGTACACCAGGTTCACCACAGGCTCTGTCAGTGTCCTGGAGATGCCGCTGTCGGGGACCTGCCACACCTTGACCACACAATCCTCAGAGCCAGAGGCAATGACGTTGTCGTTATGAGGACACCAGGCAATGTCCAGCACTGGCCCCTTGTGACCTCCCACTAGGGGGTGATCTGCCGCTATTCTTCCCACCTTATTGTGAGGAAGAACGATGAAGGCTCCACCCCCGGCAGATTCTACGATGATGGCCAGAAACTTGGGGTTGACGGCGCAAAACGTTGAGTCCCAAGAGGACTTCGATACCCGGATGTTATCATAGCATTGCTCTCTCTTTAGCGCTGTTCCATACACATGACGGAATTTGCTAGATCTAACTACTCTGAAAGACATCTTTTTTAAAACAAAATCGCTTGTTATAATCAAGCCCACACACCAAACATAACCTAAACAGAGCCTTTTGTTTTGATGATGGTGAGATTGAAATTAGAATATTTTATAATTATTGGTCCAGTGCAATATCACATTATGAGAGGAATACCAAAATTTACACTTGACGTATTTGTAAAAATTGTGGAGCACACAATTAGAATAAAAATGGGTGGTGTTAAGTTCCAACGCCTCAAAATTCATACATCCATATTTGGTAATGTTGTTATGAAACGATCATGGGTTATATTTGTAAAATATTCAAGCGTTATTGCAGCTTCCTAAAATCTAACACAAGTATATTTTACACATCCTTACATTAGAAAAAGCGTATTTGGTTAGGTTTAACTAAAATTTGTAAAAATTGAAGAGTATCAACGAATATAACTTAACTTCAC
>Ga0127508_1065217_pt1 | contig 12882 bp, 5 predicted proteins | sample S1TSphfallaxMT_3_FD_94195 | JGI IMG/M metagenome (GOLD analysis project Ga0127508, IMG submission 94195) | Peat moss associated microbial communities from Sphagnum species from Minnesota, USA - S1T2_Fd - Sphagnum fallax MT (Eukaryote Community... | ecosystem: Host-associated > Plants > Peat moss... | reverse complement strand
CTTCAAAAATACCTGACAAATGCGGCTTTATGCAGTTGCATCCAAGTTGCAATTTAGCATCAACCAGCTTAAGATAAATTTCAGCAGGGGAGACAATGTTAAGTTCTCCACAATTTACCTCAGGTATAACTGCTCAGTAATGCATCCTACCATCTTATAGCCTAAATAATTCAGAGCCCAGAGAGTCCAGATTTACTACCTATCTCCATAGGTGAAATACAGACATGGCTGCTTCCACAATTGAAGCTACCTTAGCACAATTGCAAGACGAAGTTAGCAATTGTGAAAAGGCTCTGCTCAAGCTGATAAAGGAGAAACAAGATATGCCGGAAACTGCAACCATAACTAGCAAAACTAGTATTGCCATTATTGGTATGGCATCTATATTTCCCCAATCGAGAAATTTACAGGAGTATTGGGAAACAATTATTCAGAAACTTGATTGTATTACTGAGGTTCCGCCTTCAAGATGGAACATAGAAGATTACTACGATCCTGACCCTAAAGCACCTGATAAAACCTATTGCAAACGAGGTGGATTTATCCCCGAAATCGATTTTAATCCCCTAGAATTTGGGCTACCTCCGAATATTTTAGAAGTCACAGATGTTTCCCAATTACTAAGTCTAGTTGTTGCCAAGGCTGCCTTGGCAGATTCGGGTTATGGTGAGTCTCGGCAATTTGACCGGCAACGTACTGGCATAGTTTTAGGAGTAGCTGGTGGTAGACAGTTAGGAATAGCTCTGGGTGCAAGATTGCAGTATCCAGTGTGGGAAAAAGTTCTCAGAAGCAGTGGCTTATCTGCCTCAGATACCGAAAAAATCGTCAATAAAGTCAAAAGTGCATACGTGCCTTGGCAGGAGAACTCCTTCCCAGGGATGTTAGGGAATGTGATTACAGGACGCATTGCTAACCGTCTAGATTTGGGAGGGATGAATTGTGTAGTGGAGGCTGCTTGTGCTAGCTCCCTGGGAGCTTTAAAACTGGCAATTAGTGAGCTAGTGGAGCATCGGGCAGATATGATGCTCACAGGTGGAGTGGAAACCGATAACTCAATTATTGCCTATATGGGTTTCAGCAAAACCCCGGCAGTTTCCCCAAGTGAGTCTGTCAGACCCTTCGATGCCGAATCCGATGGGATGATGCTAGCGGAAGGGATAGGAATGTTAGTACTCAAGCGCCTAGAGGATGCCCAACGAGACAACGACAGAATTTATGCTGTGATTAAAGGTATCGGCTCCTCCAGTGATGGTCGGTACAAGAGTATCTATGCACCACGTCCCGAAGGTCAAGTTCTAGCTTTGCGTCGTGCATACGAAGATGCTGGATTTTCCCCTGCCACTGTGGGTTTAGTTGAAGCCCACGGTACGGGAACATTAGCTGGAGATCCTGCGGAATTTATCTCAATTAAAGAGGTCTTTGGCCACAACAATCCCCGTAAACAGTATATTGCCCTGGGAACCGTCAAATCCCAAATAGGACATACCAAAGCCGCAGCAGGGGCAGCAAGTTTAATCAAAACGGCACTGGCTCTACATCACAAAGTATTGCCACCCACAATCAACATTACCAAACCACACCCAAAACTAGACATCGAGAACTCACCATTTTATTTAAATATGGAAACTCGACCCTGGATTACCAACCCTGCCCAGCCAAGACGGGCAGCGGTGAGTTCCTTTGGTTTTGGTGGGACAAACTATCACGTGGTCTTAGAGGAATTTGTAAGCGAACACAGCCAGCCCTATCGGTTACACCACACTCCCCAATCAGTTTTACTTTTTGCTGCCACCCCAGAGCAGTTGTTATCCCATTGTCAAGCTACCCAGGAACAGTTGGAATCGGAGGCAGGAGAAAGGTACTACACAGAACTAGTTGCTGCTTGTCAGACGGCAGAGATTCCCCCGACCTATGCCAGAGTTGGATTTGTGGCTGACTCTCTGGCCCAAGCTAAAGACTTATTGCAAATTACCATCGGCTGGTTGCACAATAGACCCCAAGCAATATTCTGGGAACATCCCCAAGGGATTCACTACCGCCAAACCGGGCTAGTAACTGCTGGGAGGGTAGTGGCTTTATTTTCTGGGCAGGGTTGCCAATACCTGGAAATGGGGCGGGAATTGGTAATTAACTTCCCCTGCTTGCGGCAGACCTATGCAGATATGGATAGCCTATTTTCTGCCGATGGGTTGCAGCCCGTTTCCCAGGTCGTTTTTCCTGCCTCTGTTTTTGATTCCCAGCAAAAGGCTACTCAACTGGCGGCATTGCAACAAACAGAATATGCACAGCCAGCCATTGGTGTATTGAGCTATGGGTTGTACAAGATATTGCAGCAGGCAGGATTTAAACCGGATTTTGTCGCCGGACATAGCTTTGGCGAACTAACAGCCTTGCGGGCTGGGGGGGTTTTGAGTGAGGCTGATTACTTTTTCTTAGTCAAAGCTAGGGGAGAAGCGATGGCTGCACCCAAGGATTCCTCAGTGGATGGGGGAGCAATGGTGGCAGTAATAGGAGACGTTGGTCGGGTGACAGAATTGATCAAGGACTTCCCACAGGTGACCATCGCTAATTGGAACTCCCCCCGTCAGGTGGTATTAGCTGGGGTACGGGAAGAAATAACCCAGGTGCAGACAATTCTCAACCGTCAAGGTTTCTCCACCACATTGTTATCAGTGTCTGGGGCTTTTCATACCCCACTGGTAGGATACGCCCAGAAACCCTTTGCCCAGGCAGTTGAACAAGTCACCTTCCACCCATCCCACACCTCAGTTTATACCAATGTCACTGGTGGACTCTACCCCCAGGAACCCCAAGGAATCAAAAAAATCCTCAAAGAGCAGATCCGCAATCAGGTGTTATTTCAGCAGCAAATTGAAAACATTTATGCTGCTGGTGGTAACTGCTTTGTGGAATTTGGACCCAAGGGAATTCTGACCAACCTGGTGAAAGAGATTCTCAAAGATCAACCCCATCTAGCCGTAGCTCTCAACCCCAACCAGAGACAAAATAGCGATCGCTCCCTCCGGGAAGCAGTTGTGCAGTTGCGTGTGGCTGGGTTGCCCCTCACTAACCTCGATCCCTACCAAGTTGTCCAGGATGTTCCTGAAGTTAATAAAAAGTCAGTCTTAAATGTGCGGTTAAGTGGGAATAACTATGTTTCTGAGGCTACCAAATTAGCCTTTGAACAGGCCATCCAAGATGGGCATCAAGTCAGCTTGCCATTTTCCCCACCCACAGAGGCAGTGAAGAATCCAGATCAGGAAAAAGTTGTAGTTAGCAGTGATATGAAGTCTTCAAGTCACGAACAACAGGTCATCGACTCCTTAGAGTCCATCCTGACAGAATTCAGCCGTCAGCAACGGGACATCTTAAATGTCCATGAACAGTCTTTGCAACATCAAACGGAGTACACCAAAACCTTTCACCAACTGATACGGCAGCAGCAGAAAATGTGGGGTAGTGGTCATTTTAGTGAGCAACAGGCCCAAACCCAACAACTGGTAATTTCCAGTGCTGATCGCAGCATCATGCGGTTTCACGATCATCAAGCTGACACCCTCCGCATCCATGAGCAATATCTGAATTATCAGCAGGAATACGCTAATAACTTTTGCCAATTGCTACAAGAGCAGTATCAATCATTGCTCATGCCAGATGCCACTCCGGTTTTGGTGACAACACCGACGGTAACGGTCACGACTGATGAGGTTGAAGCACCAGAAACTTTCCATCTTGACCCTCCCACTGAACTACCTGAGATCACCGAGGATTTCGCCCCCCTTCAGATCCCAGAACTGAGCGCACCCACCATTGAACTAACTGCCCTCAGCCAGACCCTACTTAGCGTCGTCAGTGATAAGACAGGCTACCCGGTGGAGATGTTGGAACTGTCGATGGATATTGAGGCCGATTTGGGCATTGACTCCATCAAACGGGTAGAAATACTCGGTGGATTGTTAGAACTATACCCTGAATTGCCCAGACCCAACCCAGAAGACATAGCTCAACTGCGAACCCTGGGGCAAATTGTGGAGTTTATGAAAACTCAGATACCCCAGGGAGGGGTTGTGGAACCTCCCCCAGCAGTAGAAGTCTTGTTAGAAGCCTCACCCCGAGCAGTGGACTTACCTATAGAACCGACACAGTTAGATCTAGAGCAAGTCAGTCAGACCCTACTTAGCATCGTCAGTGATAAAACAGGCTACCCAGTGGAGATGTTGGAACTGTCGATGGATGTTGAGGCAGACTTGGGCATTGACTCCATCAAACGGGTAGAAATCTTAGGTGGATTGTTGGAACTATACCCTGATTTGCCCAGACCCAACCCAGAAGACATAGCTCAACTGCGAACCCTGGGACAAATTGCATTGTATATGCAACAACAGGTTACCTCAGAACCACGGAGTAATCACAGTATTCCCCGGTGTCCAGTCAAGCTGAAACTGTTACCGGAACCAGATATTCTCGATTTTACCTTGCCCCAAAACCACATTGCCTTGGTAACCGATGATGGTTCCCCTACCACTGGGGAGTTAGCAGCAGCTTTGACAGCACGGGGTTGGAAAACTATAGTCTTGAGTTTTCCCTCCCACCTCATAGAGGAAAAATTCCCCTTAGCTGATGGTATCCAGCGGGTAGTCTTAGCAGACTTGAGCGAGGAGCACTTGCAACAACAGCTAGGGGCCATTGGTGCCATCGGTGCTTTTATCCACCTCAACCCTGCACATCAAGCTCCAGAAGTAGAAAAAGCTATCCTCCGCCATGTCTTCCTCATGGCCAAGCACCTCAAGGAACCCCTAAATCGGTCTGTTACCCAGGGACGGAGTTGTTTCCTCACCGTTGCCCGTCTTGATGGGGCTTTTGGCATGGGACGGACAACTAAGTTCGGCGCCATCAGTGGGGGTCTATTCGGACTCACCAAAACTTTAGACCAGGAGTGGGAAAGTGTATTTTGCCGAGCGATAGATTTGCACCCGGATTTAGATCCACCGACCCAGGTGCAGTGCATTCTGGCGGAACTTTATGACCCCGATAAATCGCTGGTGGATACTGGGTATAGTCCCCAAGGTCGGGTCAAGTCCATAGCAGAGCCAGTTCCTATTTCTTCCCTCCCCAGTCCCCAATCCTCAGTTCCCAACCCCTCCTCCCAAGTCTTCCTCGTCAGTGGTGGGGCAAAGGGGATTACTGCCCAGTGTGTGATTAAACTGGCTCAGGATTATCAATGCAAGTTTATCTTACTGGGCCGTTCTAGTAGAGAACTAGAGCCTGTATGGGCCGAGGGTTGCCAGGATGAAGCTAGCTTGAAACAGCGGATTATGGAGGACTTTCTCACCAAGGGAGAAAAACCCACACCTCTAATGGTGCAGAAGAAGTACCAGTCTATTTGCTCCCAACGGGAGATCCAGGGTACTCTAGTAGCCATTGAGCAAGCAGGTGGAGAGGCAGTGTATCTGAGTGTAGATATTACTGATGGCACTTTGCTCCAAGAGAAACTTGCAAATGTGGTTGAGCTAATGGGCAAGGTGACCGGAATTATTCATGGGGCTGGTACTCTGGCTGATAAGCGCATCGAGAAGAAGAGCATTCAAGATTTTGAAACAGTTTATGCTGCCAAGGTCAGTGGTTTGGAAAACCTGCTGCGGTGTGTTTCTCCTGAGCAACTGCAATACTTAATCCTGTTCTCCTCCGTAGCTGGATATTATGGCAACCTGGGACAGTCTGATTATGCCATCGCCAATGAAATCCTGAATAAATCAGCCCACCTGTTCAAGCTTAACTACCCCAATTGCCATGTGGTAGCAATGAATTGGGGCCCTTGGGATAGTGGGATGGTGTCACCGGAATTAAAGAAGACCTTTGCCAAACGGAAGATTCAGATTATCCCCAGGGAGGTTGGGTCACAAATATTGGTGGATGAATTAGCAATTGCCAATCAGGATACTGTGCAGGTAGTAATTGGGAGTCCTTTAAAATCTACAGCCAATGCCTTACCTAATGAGCTAAAAAACTTCCGCATTCGCCGCAGATTAACATTGGCTGCTAATCCATTTTTGCAAGACCATGTAATTTCTGGTCGTCCCGTGCTGCCTACCACCTGCGCCTTAACTTGGATTACCCATGGCTGTGAACAACTCTATCCTGGTTACCAGGTATTTGCCTGCAGGAACTATAAAATTTTAAAGGGGATTATTTTTGATGAAAATCTCGCACCTGAATACATTCTAGATTTGCAGGAAATAGCTAAGAATGGAAGTGATGAAATCGAATTTGATGCTAAAATTTGGAGTAGAAACATAGAAGGCAAAATCCGTTATCATTTTAGTGGTCAGGTAATTCTGCAGCGAGAAATTCAGGATGCTCCCCGCTATGAACTGTTAGACTTAAAACAGCAGCCAGAACTCATCACCACTAAGTCTTTGTATCAGAATGGAGAAAATAGCTTATTTCATGGACCTACTTTCCACGGTGTTAAATCTATTTTAAACGCCAGTGTTGATAAGTTAACCACAGAATGCTATGTACCGCAGCCAGAACCAAGACAACAGGGACAATTCCCCGTGCAGACATTCAATCCCTACACTGCCGATGTCCAAAGTCATGCCCTATGGATTTGGTCGCAGCATTTTCATCAGGAAGGTTGCCTCCCTTCAGAATTCAGTACTTTTGAACAGTTCACAAAACTACCATTTGATCAGACATTTTACGTTTCTTGTGAAATCAAATCTAGGACAGATTTAGCCGTGGTTGCTGATATGATCACCCACGATTCACAAGGGCAAGTATATAGTCGCATTCTTGGAGCTAAGGCGACAATTTTACCTAAGCTTGGTAATTAGGGATTTTAGATTAGGGTTTCAAGGGCAGGTCTTGAGGTTTCCAAGAAATTATTGAACTGATTTTGGTTCTAAAACCCAAAAAATTGGTCCGATCTCAAAAACCTACCCTCGAAACCCCCTAGCCTCCTGCCTCTTCCTAACTTTTACGGAGATTTTGAAAATATGTTGAACAGTTTTATCGCTCGTCCTAATAACTACCCATTCAGAAGATTTTTCTGGAGAAACTTTTATAACGCCTTTGCATCCAAGTATGCAGAAATTGACATTGTTTTCATGAACTACGGTTATCTCGATTTATCCCCCAATGCCGAACAGTTAAGATTAAATATTGCTGATGAGGAAGAGCGTTATTGTCTGCAACTTTATCATCACGTTGCCGGCGCTGTTTCCTTGGAAGGATTGGATGTCTTAGAGGTAGGATGTGGTAGAGGTGGAGGCGCTTCTTACATCAAGCGATACTTAAAACCAAAAACCATGACTGGGGTAGATTTTTCCCGCAGAAATATCGAGTTCTGTCAAAATCATCATTTTGTTTCCCAACTCAACTTTACCTTGGGAGATGCAGAGTCTCTACCCTTTAATGACAGTTTATTTGATGCTGTTGTGAATGTTGAATCCTCACATTGTTATGGTTCATGTGAACGTTTCTTTGCCGAAGTATTTAGGGTTTTGCGCCCAAATGGTAATTTCTTATTTACAGATTTCCGACCTAAGGAAGTAGTTGATAAAACAACTCAACAACTGATTGATGCTGGATTTAAAATTATCAAGGCCGAAAAGATTACTCCCAATGTACTCAAATCAATGGATTTGCAAAACGATCGCAAGCTGAAAATCATTAATCAAAGTATTCCCAAATACTTACATATTTTTGCTAATTGGTTTGCGGCATCAGCAGGAACTCCAGTGTATGAAGCACTCAAGGATGGGACTTTAGAATATGTGAGTTATACGCTGCAAAAATAAGGTAAGGGGGACAACGCAAGAAACAGGGTTGTCCCCTGTGAAGGATTACAAAAATTAATCACTTTAGGATAGAGAATGAAACGATGATAGAAAATACACAATTTCCTCCGGTTGCTATTGTCGGTATGGATATTAATTTATCTTCTTGCCAAGGGTTGGAGGCTTTTGAACGCAGTATTTATGATGGGACTCAGAACTTTATTTCCCCTGAAGTTTATATTCAGGACCGGGACAATTTGCCAATCCTGCTAGAAGCAGCAGATAAATTAAGCCCTGAAGCATTACTGATGTTGCAAGTATCTAATAATGCTTTGAGAGATGCGGCACTAGATCAACAGACAAAGGTTGCAGTTGTGATTGTGACACCATCAGCAGTTTCTCTCAATCACAACACAGATAAATTAGCTAGTTATATTTCTCGGTTGTGGAATACTAGCAGTCCAGCTTTTGCTTTATCTGCGGAAAAGAATTCTGTTTTCCAAGCCTTGAATCTAGCCCGAAAGCTATTGACAAATAAACAAGTAGATGCAGTTTTGGTGGGTGCAGTTGATTTCTCTGGGGGAGGAGATAATCCACTGAAAATCAATACTGGGGTAAATACCCTCAGTTTTGATCAAAGGGTCGATGGGGTTGTGGTAGGAGGAGGTGCAGCTGCTGTAGTCTTGAAACTCCATGATGCAGCTCAACAAGATCAGCAACGCATATATGCAGTCATAGCCTCCTTGGTGTTCATGGAAAATTCCCCACTCTGCTCGGTAGCGGTGACAACGGCCTGTGAGGATGCCTTTAAGCTTGCAGGTATTCAACCTGGGGATATTGGCTATTTAGAAGCTTTTGCTAGTGGGATTCCACAACAAGATGCCGCTGAGATTCAGGGGTTGCTCCAAGCTTATCAAACTGGGGAACCGCGATTAAGTTGCGGCATTGGCAGCATCAAGGCGAACATTGGCCATACTTTCGCTGCCTCAGGGCTAGTTAGCTTGGTGAAAACGGCACTATGCTTGTACTATCGCTACATTCCAGTTGTCCCCCAGTGGTCTACGCCGAAAATGCCTGAAGCTTGGGGACCGAGTCCTTTTTATATTCCACTTGGGTCTAAGCCTTGGCTGTTAGAAGCAAAGACCCAGAGGAGGATAGCGGCGATTAATAGCATGGACGCAGATGGCAGCTACGCACACTTAATCTTATTGGAGGAAATGAGTCCTAAAAACTATACTGGCAGATATTTAGAGCAGATGCCTTTTTATCTGTTTGCGATCGCTGGTCATGATCAGTCTACTTTATTGGAGCAACTCCACCTGCTGGCAGAAAATTTGCAAAGTAGCACATCACTAGCCACACTAGCTAGTCTCAATTTTACAGCTTTCCAACAGCACTCTAAGGCAACCTATGCTCTAGCAATTCTGGGACGCACTCAGGACGAATTAAACCGAGAGATTCAACGTGCCATCCAAGGTGTACCTGACGCTTTTAATACGGGGTTACCCTGGAAGACTCCCATAGGGAGCTATTTTACCCCCCAACCCCTGGGGGAATCAGGTAAAGTTGCCTTCGTCTATCCTGGTTCCTTTTCAGCTTATATTGGACTGGCGCGCCATATCTTCCGCTTGTTCCCTCAAATTATCGATCACCCAATAATTGAGAAAATTTATACCCGTCTCACAGATGTAGAAAAACTTATTTACCCCCGCAGCTTACAGAAGTTATCAAGCAGGCAGTTAGAAGCCTTGGAAGAAGAACTAGTAGATAATGCGGTGACAATGCTGGAATTGGAAATTGGTTTTTCGGGCATCATGAGTGCAATTCTCCAAGATTATTTCCAAATCCAACCCCAATGTGCCTTTGGGTACAGTGTGGGTGAAATTAGCATGATTGCATCTCAGGGTATATGGAGTAGTTTTAAAGATAGCAGTGATTATTTGAATAGTTCCCCCCTGTTCAAAACCCAGTTGTCAGGACCGAAATATACAGTTCGTCAGCATTGGGAACTACCTCAAGAGCAAGAATTTTGGAGTAACTATGTACTTATCTGTTCCCCATCCCAGGTGCGAGAAGCTCTTAAAAATGAGAATCAGGTCTATTTATGTTTAATTAATACACCAGAGGAAGTTGTAATTGCTGGGGAAACACAAGCTTGTCAGCGGGTAATTAAAGCCTTAAATTGCGATGCCTTCTCAGCCAATATCAATCATGTCATCCATTGTCAGCCAGTGCGATCGCACTACGACGAACTGGTTAAAATCAACACTTTACCCATTGAAAATCGGCCGGAAACCGTTTTTTACACTGCTGCGAAACAGGCACCTATGGAGATGGAAAGCCAGAGTATAGGTATAAATATTGCTCAAGGTCTGTGTCAGGAGATGGATTTCCCTAAGTTAATTAACCGTGTCTACGATGATGGCTACAACATATTTGTTGAGGTCGGCATTGGTAGCAACTGTTCGAGATGGATTGATGCAACTTTGAAACAGAAGGAACATGTGACTGTGTCTGTAAATAAAAGAGGGGTTGATGATCATACTTCTATTGTCAGGTCCTTAGCAAAGCTAGTTAGTCATCGAGTGAATTTAGATTTGTCACCACTGTATTCCATAGGGAGAGAGAATGGCAGCAAGATAACCCAGTTACCTAATTCATACGATGTGCACTTGCAAAAGCTAAGTCATAACTCTGCCCAGATTACCAAAACCCACGGTATTCTATTACAAGCACGACGGCAATTTTTGCAGAAAATGGGCGCCATGATTCAGATGCAATTATCTTTTGGTCAAGGTACTTTTAGGTAATTTGTAGGGGGATAAAGCACATCCCCCCATTCCCTGCTCCCCAGAAATCAAATCACAGTCCCATAGCAGGTTAAATAATATGCCTACTACTACCCTCACTAAACCCACCAATCACCTCAAATTCCTTGGACACCCTTACCAGTTTTGGCAAGGTGCTTTAGACACTGTATCCTTTGACCAGGAGGGGATAAAATCTAAGCTGCAAAATTTAACTAAGCCTTGTTATTTAATTCGGATTAATGGGCAAATTGGTGCTACGAATGAAGGGGAATTATCCCCTACCAATCAGAGGATAGAAGTGCTAGGGGCCGTTCAACCTTTGGCAATTCAACAGTTAGGTGATCCAACCTTTCAAGATTTCTATAATGTAAAATATGCCTATATGACTGGAGCAATGGCTCAGGGTATTGCTGCAGAAGAATTAGTGATTTCCCTGGGAAAAGAGAGGATTTTAAGCTCATTCGGGGCTGGAGGTTTAGCACCTAATCGTGTGGAAGCGGCAATTAATAGAATTCAACAAGCCCTACCCCAGGGACCGTATGCTTTTAACTTGCTGCACAGCCCCAGTGAACCGGCAATTGAACGTCATGTTGTTGATTTATATCTCAAATATCAGGTAAGAACAGTAGAAGCATCTGCGTTCCTAGATTTAACAGATAACATTGTCTACTACCGAGCTGCGGGACTAGGGTTAAATGCAGCTAATCACATCGAAATCAAAAATAAAATTATTGCCAAAGTTTCTCGTCCCGAAGTTGCTACCAAATTTCTCCAACCCGCACCACCAAAAATCCTCAAACAATTAGTTGAGCAGGGTCTGATTAGTGAATTGCAGGCTAACATTGCCGCCAAAATTCCTATGGCTGATGATATTACCGTAGAGGCAGATTCTGGGGGACATACAGATAATAGACCCCTAGTTTGCCTACTACCTTCCATCATCGAGTTAAGAGATCAAATTCATAGGAAATATGCATATGAACAACCTGTCAGAATAGGTGTCGCTGGAGGAATTGCCACACCTAAATCAGCCCTAGCAGCCTTGATGATGGGTGCTGCTTATGTTGTCACCGGCTCTGTTAACCAAGCTTGCATTGAATCCGGAACTTCCCCGCACACTAAAAGTTTGCTAGCTCAAGCTGACATTGCCGACGTGATGATGGCTCCAGCCGCAGATATGTTTGAAATGGGGGTCAAATTGCAAGTTCTCAAAAGAGGCACCCTCTTTCCCATGCGGGCACAGAAGTTATTTGATTTGTACAAAAACTATAACTCAATTGAAGATATTCCCCCAGGGGAACGAGAAAAGTTAGAAAAACAGGTCTTACGGCAAACTGTGGCGGCAGTTTGGCAGGAAACAGTTACTTATTTGTCCCAACGCAACCCTGAGAAGTTAGCCAAAGCAACCAATGATCCTAAACTCAAGATGGCTCTAATTTTCCGCTGGTATCTGGGGCTATCTTCTCGCTGGTCTAATTCTGGTGAAAAAGGTCGGGAATTTGATTATCAAATTTGGTGTGGACCGGCAATGGGTAGCTTTAATGATTGGGTAAGGGATTCTTACTTAGGAGATCCCAGTAATCGGAAAGTGGTTGATGTTGCCCATCACATTATGACAGGAGCCGCCTTTCTCTACCGAATTCAAAGTTTAAGAATTCAAGGCGTACAAATTCCCGCTGAGTATAGTCAGTATCTCCCCGTTAGTTTTCTATGACTAAGCCTCCCTCTAATTCTTACACAGCCATAGATATCCAACAGTGGTTAGTCTTAAATATTTCCTCTTTACTAGGAGTTGAAGCAGAGCAGATCGATATTCGAGAACCTTTAGATAGCTATGGTTTAGATTCAGCCCAGGCCATTATCCTAGCGAGTAAAGCGGAAATATATCTCGGATTGAGGCTATCTCTCATCCATCTCTGGTATTATCCGACTATTGAAGAACTTACTCATGGGTTAGTTGAAGAATTAGGAAATTCCCAGTTAGAGACTTTTCAGATTTGAATATGAAGGAGGCAGGAGAGGAAAGAAGAAAGGCGTTGCATATTTGCGGGATGAATTGACGGCTGGAACAATTGAGGTTTGGTTTCATACAGGGCAAAATCATCCTATGATTCAGGAACGCCAGAAGAAATAGTGCCGAAACTTCCATAAGGATTATCAAACTTCTAACTTGAAAGAGGAGTGCAAGGGTTTGGGGTGTAGGAAAGGAACCTCTTTCATGCTTGGCGATGAAAATTTTTTCATTGGGACTGCCTTCTGATTAAGGGGGTAGGGAGCTATTCACCTGAGGG
>Ga0127508_1164839_pt1 | contig 14244 bp, 1 predicted proteins | sample S1TSphfallaxMT_3_FD_94195 | JGI IMG/M metagenome (GOLD analysis project Ga0127508, IMG submission 94195) | Peat moss associated microbial communities from Sphagnum species from Minnesota, USA - S1T2_Fd - Sphagnum fallax MT (Eukaryote Community... | ecosystem: Host-associated > Plants > Peat moss... | reverse complement strand
CTTTTATTTATTTAATAACTTAAATCACTGGATGATTTTTTAAATATATTTTTTATCAATTGAAAAATAACGATACAATACAACTTAATGCAGAGATCACAGCCCAAGAAACTCTCTGAACTATTTACAAAGTATAATGATAAAAAAGAAAGTAGAAGTGGGTTTATGTCACACGAAATAGACATTTACTAGGACAACTATTTACAGAGCTTCGTTTTGGAAGCGTTACCATACACTCTATAATTATTTGAGCAAACTGATATTACATTATATTTACATAACTTGGATTTGCTTAATTACAATGAAATACATATTTATATAAAACATTATATACATAACAAAGATAGTCTGGTCAAAATATACAACTTCTACTTTCAAAATATAACAAATAAACAATTCTTTAGCCTTTGTACTTCATTACTGGAAGTTATTATAAATTAGACTTATTACATATATAATACATATTTACAAAAGGGAAATTATTTTTGGTTTATTTTTCTTAATTAATATGGTTTACGAATATATCTATATAATATTTAATATATACAGTTATATATATAATATACACATGCAGGTTTTGTTTATAGGCCTGTATATCTATAAATTTTATAGATGGATTTATTAGACACAAATAATATTTCGATGTTTTATACGAACAGTATCGGTTGAATGTTATTTTAGCGCACACGTTTAACCCAATGGACCCAGACACAGAAGGCCATTGAAATAAACACTTTGTAGTAAAGGAATGACACACGACATGGTGAAATAGAGTTAAGTCAAATCAAGGAGAAAAAAGTCAAATCAGATAAAGGCGTCGAATCAGGTAAATATCCTTCCCAAAACACAAAAAATGAAAAAACACCTCGTGAATTATTCTACCAAACCTTCAACTACACAAAACTCTGTAGTTACAAACTCAACAAACATAATTCCTCTCTGTTAAAACAGACAATGTTTTGGGAAGCCACAGAACTGGTGGAACCGCTACGGGTGACGGTCCGGGAAGCAGCAGCCCCGGCCCTGGACCCGAAGCAAAACTCGGCGGACGGACAGGCCGACACAACGAGGCAGGACAAGCACAAGTCAACACTGAGCAGGTCTCTACACAGTGGCGATGACGATGAGCAAGTGAGCGATGTTGGCCACTCTGTGCAGCAGGTCTGGAGCTATCCTGGCCAGGCTCTCATTGGCAAACTCACAGGATGGGAAGATGTGGACTACGTAGGCAGCTTGTTGAGAGCCGGGCCCAGCGATGTTGACGATGCCCGCTGCCTGTTTCTGCTGCAAGTAGGTGATGAAGCCACTCTGCAGGTTGTTGCTCTGTTGTAACACGTCCATATGGTCTCGGCCACACGGCAAGGCCAGCAACATGCAGTGTTCATTGTCCATCTGCATCTTTCGAGCTACTCCTTCTACTTGAGTTTGCTCGAGACGCATCCGTTGTGCGATACGCAAAGGTGGTGTGGATCCATCAGAGTTACACGGTAAAGAGTCTCGAGCGACGTGAGGGTTGCCAAACACAAAGTGCATCTGCACCGCGGCTTGGTCCGTCTTGAGCGCCAACAGTCCCTGCCACATGACGGGGTAGCGCTGCAGTAACATAAGTAGGGAGTCGGCTTGCGGGGGCACTTGGCTGGCATGGGGAGGGGTGGACACCTGCAGGCGAGGCTGTGAGGGCCGATGTGCGGGCGGGGGCTCGTAGTACAGGTGTCTGTTGCCATGCATGTACACCGTGGCCACCTGCGGAGAGTCCGTGGTGCGGTCGTGAGGGGAGCCTCTACGCAGCTCCAACGGAGGGCTAACCCTCGCCTCCTCCTCGCTTTTGACACCCTGAGGCAGATGGTAGCCCGTGAGCGCTGCGTCACGCAGGTACTGCTGGTAGGCCAGCTGAGGGTGGACGTAGTGCGCCGGCTGAATGTGGTGAGGTGGGAAGTTCACATGCTGCACAACCTCCCCCATGGATGCTTCATAAGCGGGGACGGGGAGGCCGGCTTGCATGACCTGAGTGTGGGGCAGAGGAGAGGCAGTGGGCACCACGATGCAGCCGCCTGAGTCTACCTTGAGCGGGTCTAGCATTCCTTTACACACCACCCTGGCGCTGCTCGCCCCTGTGACCACGGGCTGCTGGCTGGGGGCCCGCAGAGGTGGACTGGCTACGGAACCTGTGAGCAGCGTCCCGTGGTGCGGGGGCGGCGGCGTGCCTACCAGGCCTTCACGACCCACATTGCTCATAGAATGGAGGATGTGAGCTTTAGGTGTCATGGGAGTGGGCACTTTAGCCACTGGCATTTTCCCTCTGACTGCTTGGAGCAGGTGGGACTTGTGGTTGTGAGATATGCTGGCAGACAGTGGCATCACTGGCTTGCTGGACGGAGACACGGGAGGCGGTGCAACAACCCTGTTTATAGTCATGGGGCCGACAACATTGGTGACAGAGGCCTTGTTTATTCCAGTGGGACTCATCATGACACCCGGGGGCTTGACCAACGACGTAGCAGCTATGGTCAGCGGCTTGTTCAGAGTCACAGGGTTAGGCAGGGTGGTGGTGGGCCGAGGAATGCCACTGGGCACTACGATCCCTGTGGTCTTGGTAGCCACTGGTGGCTTACTATGAGATAAAATGGGTCTAGCCATATCTAATGATGTGATGGATTTAGGTGTGGTCTTGGGAGGAAGTGGGGGCACCACAGCACAATTGGGGGGAACTTTAACAGGGATACCAGGTCGAGTAGGCAAACTGGTTTCTTGTTCGGTGGGTAAGGTTGTTCTCATCCGCTTCTCAACTGGTTCACCACTATCTTCCTTGGATTCTAACGATCTGATATGATCACTGTTGACTGGAATGTATTGGCCTTCTTCACTCTCTCGCATGGGGATGAGCAAGCCAGTGACTGGATCGATGAGTGTCATGGGCTCGGCGGAGGGTGGAGGCAGTGGTGGGGGCAGTGGTGGTGGTTGTGGTGGTGTCTGCTGGGGCGGTGGCTGTTCCTCCACAGCTGTTGGTTTCACTTCTGCAATAACAGGAACTGGTGGTGCAACAGCTGATTGCTTGCGCCGTGGAGATTTTCTTGTTTCTAAAGTTTGGACTGGAATCGGAGCACAGTTAGCCACAGCTCTCGTCGTTCTTCGACTTCCACTTCTTGTGCCTCTGATTACATCTTCAATTGTATCATCTACTGTGTTCCTGTTCCCATCTTTTTCCTGGAGTCTTCTAGACTTCCGAGTTGATGAACTATTAGGCTGACTGGCAACAGAAGGAGGAATGGGGTCTGGAGGACTCTTTATAGTGAGAATGAGTCTGGGACGATTGGCTTCCTCCTCAGAATCATCCCTGAACTCGTAAACATCAGCAGAAGCAATATCACTTGAAGAGGTGGCTGTGTTGTTCAGTCTGGCTCGTCTCGTGACCACACCACCTGCTCTGCCAGCTGCTTTCCTCCGCCGACCCCCTCTCCCTCCCCGTGTTGTCACTTGTTGCTGCTCCTTGCTTTCTCTTGCTTCTTCATCAGCATCTTGTTTATCTAGGATCTCATCAGACTTTAGGTCTTCAACTTTTATTTCTGTTTTTATATCAGTTTGATCAATCGTTGTCTGATTTTTTGTACAAGATGAAGGTGTGGGGTCAATACACAGTCCATTTTCTTCTTTCTTTATACGTATTTTTTCAACTTTTGGTTCTTCAAGTGGTTTATTAATGTTCTTGTCAAACTTATTTATTCCATTTAGAGACTCAAGGGATTTAGCATTGTTGCAAAGAACAGCATCTGATTCCAGTTTGTCATGTTCAATGCCTTCTTCCAAGCCTTTTGCCGATTGCATTTTTCCAACTTCCTCAACTTCAGTTTTGCAGTCCAATTGAGTTGTATTTTCTGGTTTGACTTCTTGCTTAGTTTCTGCCTCTTTATTTTCTTTTTTAATTTCCACAGTATCGTCTTTACTGTCAATTTCTTTTTTTACATTATCAACTCTTTCTTCGAGTTTAATTGTTTCCTTAGGATCAATAGATTGTTTTTTCTCGTGTAGTTCATGGACAACTTGATCAAGTGGTTTTGATGTTACAGACTTTGTATGTTCCACTTGTTTATTCAATGAGGTTTGTTTTGTCTCGGAAGATACATTTTCAACAATATTTGTAGGTTTATTTTCAAGAACAACTGATTTGTTGTTCAAAGGAATTTGTTTGTTATTTTCTTTAAAATCGAAACCATCACAATCATTTACTTTCTGTGCATCATCTTTTTTAGAACCTATGAGTGGAAGAGGCTCTTCAGTAGGTTTTGCTAAGACTTTAGATGGTGGAAAAACTAAATCTGCCTTCACAGTTTGGGAAAGTTGAATCTCAGGAGGTGGCAGCCTATTTCTTTCCAAAACTGGAGGGTCGTTTTTCAGTGTATGAACGACTTGTGGTTGAGGTACATTTACTGGGCGAATCAGTTGAGTTCCAAGTGATTTTTGAACCATTGGTGGCTGTAACAATGTAACTGTCTGTTTTACAGGATTCTGAAGCAACACTGCACGTACTTGTTGGACACCCGTTGGTTGCAGCACATGTGCATTTATTTTATTTGTTGAACTCGGCTGAGACACAGGTGATAAATGTCTTATAGTTTGGAGGGTTCCTGGTTTGGTCGGTGAACATAGTTGAACTGGAAGAGATGTTACACAATTAGGAACTTGTTGAAGTAGAGTTGGACTACTTTTATTCTGAAGTTGGTTTGGAGAAACGTGTTGCGTAGCATTTTGTTGAATAGCAGGAGAATGTTGCATTTGTTTTTGTGCTAAAGGGCTAATTTGTTGATGATGCATATTTGGACTGTGTTGCAGTACACTAGGATGTAAATTATTGACTTGCTGCTGGGACACTGGGACTTTTACATGGTGGGAAGAAAAACTCAAGGCCGTTGAGGGGTGATGTGATGAGGCAGGAGAGTGACTGCTGTACATCATTTGCTGACTGGGGGATAACAGTACATTACCACTCAATTGATGACTGTGTGATACATTTATGCTAAGTTGCTGATTGTGAGGGTGGTGATTTAAAACAATTTGTTTGTACTGTTGTTGTTGTACTGCAACCTGGTCTGGTAACTTTGATGCTGCTGTCAACACTGGGGATTTTGCAGATCCTGGCAAAGCTGGAGATTTTGCTGAAGTAGGAATTGCTGGAACTGCTAGTTTATGGCTCCCTTGATGAACTTGTCCTGTAGCTCCTTGATTAGGCTGTCCTATCTGTTGACTCATTTTGTTAGAATTTTGCTGCGATGTCAAGAGATGAGACGGTTGTAAAGTGTGATGCAACACATACTGAGGGAGTTGGCCACTGTTTTTTATTTCCATCGGATGATTTCCTGGAGAGTGAAGTTTGTTTGAGAGTTGTAAAACTGAACTACTCTGTTGGTTAGACTGAATTACTTTAGATTGAGTTTGAACAATCAAAGCTACAGTTGTTGAAGGAGTTACAATTATTTGACTTACAGGTTTTGTAATTAAAGTCTTTTCCGGATTTGACTGCATCACTGCTTGTGAATGAAGTACTTTACTTTTATGTATTTCTTCTTGTGGTGAAAATATTGTAGAGTGACTCATTTGTGATGGGGAAGCCTGAATGGTTTTAGTGCATTCCCCTTGTGATGCCAATGATACACTCACAGGAGAAAGTAAGTTACCTGATGTATTTCTGGAGAGTTGATTTGTTGTATGAATAAGAGGTGGTGGTATAGATGATGGCATAGATTTTGCTTGTACTTGTGAAGGCAAAGATACTGGTGATGATACTTGTGAAGAGAGTGTTACCTGGGTTACTTGTGAAGGCAGAGATACTGGTGATGGTACTTGTGAAGAAAGGGTTGCCTGGGTAGATATTTGTGAAGGCAGAGATACGGGTGAAGGTACTTGTGAAGGCAGAGATACCTGGGGAGAAGGCAGAGATATTGTTGGTACTGGTGAAGGCAGAGCTACCTGGCTGGCTGATGGTGCCTGTGTAGCCAGAGGTGTTGATGTTGATATTTGGGGAGCTTGTGGTGCTAGTGACAACTTTTCAGTACCAATTGTCACTTTTGTACCAGATATCTTCTGTACGCTCTGTTCAGCGCTTGACTGAGATTTCACATCTGAAAATAAGGGTTTACTTAAGAGAGAAACATCAGCCTGAAATCCTAATGATGATGAATCAGGCTTATTTTCCATTTCAGTTTCAAATTTGGATGAGTTTTTATTTTTAGATGTATCTTTGACTTCCCCTTTATCTTTATTTGGAACAAGATGTTGGCCTGAGCTGGGAAAAGGTTTGTCCAGTTCTGGCTTATCCTTTTCATCTTGCTTTACTTTAGTTTCTCTTTCATTATAATCTGTCACATTGGTTGATGATGGTGATTTTGCATGACAAGAATTTTCACTTTCCTGCTTATTGGCAGAGTTGTCAGGGCATGCTAAAGCTAATATTCTTTCTTCCAAACCTTCCCTAGTATCCTGCTGTCTATAAAATGATGTAGGTATATCAGGGGTTCTGGGTGGCCTTGAAAAATCTATAGGATCAAATGTATCCTCAGTATCAGTATCAATCTGCAAGTCTGGTTCTGAAACAGGTGTATCAGGTTTGGTGTAGGTCTCAAATCCTCCACCAAAAGAATCTTCAAGGAGAAGGGCAGCAACGGCATCTTCTGTTTCTTCTTGGGATATTACAGGTGTTGGCTTTTCTTCTGTACTTGATGTTGTAGTTGGATCCTCAATAGGTTCTCGCTTTTCTTCTACAGGTTTTGTCGGTGACTCTGATATACTTTTAACGGCAGTTTCATGAATATTTTCATCAACTTGAGATCCAAATCCAGGAATATCTGGCTTTTTATTCTGGTTTACACTAGGAGGAGGACTGTCCATCAAACGAGGCAAAGAAGGCGGAAGAATGGGAGGTTCTACTTCTCTTTCAGAGTCAGCTTCATTTGCAAGGGCTGCAGCCTCTTCTTCTCCAAGTCTTTGTTGATGGTGTTTACTTCCTTTTTCATCCCTTGACTTCTTTCTCTTCTTCTTTTTAGTTCTTGTAAAGTCCTCAGAAACATTTTCTGATTTTTCTAGTAATTTAGCTTCAAGAGCCCGACCTGCTTCATCAAGTTCTCTAGCTTTTCTCTCTTTACGTCTTTTCTCTCGTTTCCTCACAATCTGACGCTCTTCTTCTGAATCTGATCCATATATCTGGGAAACATTCCACTTGTTATGAACTTTATCGGAATCATCAGACAAAGGACCAAAAATGTCTTCAATTTTTTCATCCCTTTTAGAGTTATCTCTTTCACTTTTCTTCTTCCTTACTTTTGTTAGTCCTGTTTGATCATCATCACCATCATGACTATGTGATGACTTTCTGCGATCCTTTTTAGAATTATGACGTTTACTACTACTACCATCTTCAGCATCTTCTATGGCCTTTTGCCTTTTTTGTTTTTTCTTGTGTGATTTCTTCCTATGAATGTCAGAAGTATTACTATCAGTTACATTTCTATTACACTCTTTTTCTATATCAGTCTGTGAAGGATGTTCAGGATCTTCGGAAATATTTGAGAATAAATCAGAAGTTGCATAATCGTTGGGTTTTTTGTTGTAAAAGTCGTCTTGTTTTTTGTCTTCATAGCCAAGTTCATTTTCACTTTCATCAGACTGAATTCTAGAGGGCTTACTTCGAATAATGGTATGTTTCATTGCATCATCTTCAGAAGTATCTGACAATATCTTTCTTAATTTAGGTTCCAAACCTTCTTGATGTGTGCGGGCAGCTTTAAGTCTGGCAATGTTGAGCCTTAAAGAATCATCTTCCGAATTATCTGATAAAATTTTTCTCGGTTTGGGTTCTGATTCTTCTGAATTGATACGTATAGGTTTTATGCATGTGATATTTGGATGTCGATGATTGTCATCCTCAGAAGTGTCAGACATGATTTTACGTCCTTTGGTTCTTATATCACTTTCAGAACCGTTGTCATCTTCTGAACTTGTAATCATCAATTTATTTGACCTGCGACCACCTCTTTCAGAGTCAGAATCTTCATCGTAAGAAGTTGATCGCTTCTTTTCTTCTCGTTTAGCACGACTTTGTTTCAGCTGGTTGAATTTTTCTTTCAACCTCTCTTGGCGTTTTTCTTCTTCTTGTTTTTGCATATTTTTTGTTGACCTAGCCTTCACTTTATCATACATTGATATGTATGCTGGTTCTTCATCCACAATGTCAAATATAGAATGCCTTTTGGGTGTCTTGGAACCTTCGTCACAGCTTCCTGCTTCACTCTCACTTGCTGTAATACCATTTTCTTTATGTCTAAGTCTACCTTTACGATCATCTTTTCTCTTTTCAACATTCTTCTTATCTTTTTTGATTCCAAGTTTTAAGTTCTCTGATTGTACTTCATCGTCTTTTCGTTTTTTATTCATTTCTTTCTCTTTATCTTCTCTTATCTTTTCTTCTAATAACTTTGTATAGGACTTATGCTTTTCATTAGCTCCTTTTTTACTACTGCCACTACTTCGGCCACTGTCTTTAGAATCTCTTCGCTCTGGTTTACTTTTTTTGGTTTCATCTATGGATATTTCAAGACTATCCTGAGAACTCATTCGGCGCTTACATCCAATTGCTGCAGGCCAGGAATTTAAACGCTCTTTTTTCTTCTCTTTTCTTATAAAATCATTCTTTGATACTCCTTCCTCATTGTGGTGATTTACATCATAAACTTTGGGATTTTCAGATTCGTTTTTTCGTACATCAATTGAATCAGATTCAGAGTAATATTTTTCTGAGGATTCAGTCTCTTTACTTTTTCTCATTTCTTCATGATCAATTTTTTTGTCTACATGTTTGGCTTCCATCCAATCTTGTTTATTATTTTCACTGAAATAATCGGTAGACTCTTTCTCTTTATGATGATCTCTATCATGACCATCTTTTTTCTTTTCTCCACCAATCCTGTTTCTTGAATTTTCAATGCAGTCATTCTCTCTAATCCTCTCGAACTCTTTAGATTTGTAATTGTTGATATCAGCTTCTTTTTTACGTACAATTTCTTTCCTACGGAAAATTTCAGCGGGATCACAATTATTTTTTTTATCATAATACCTATAATCAGAGGCTTCAACTTTTTTCTTTTCGTTTTCTTTATACTCAGATTCTTCTTCTTGTTTAATCTCTTCTTTTATCTTCATCTCAAATTCTTCTTTTCTCATTTCCCCACTTTGCTGATAGTTTTCACATGGATGTAACAGATCTCTAGGTTTCACATCTAATGAACCAATTTCATTAATAGTTTCCCTTGTTTTAGCATACCCAGAGTTTTCCAGATCTTTCCTTATTTCTTCCACCCATTCACTTATTTGATTAGTTGCGTCTCTATCAATTTTGCTGTAATTTCTTTGTTTGGGATTTTCAAATGAATCATTATGCAACATTCTTTCTGCATTCTTCTGTTTGGGTTCATGTTTATCGCTATCTTTTCTTTTATCATGATCCTTTAGTCTGTGTGTGAAATATTCAAAATTTAGTTGTTTTGAATGTCTTATAAATTCAGACTCTTTATCTTGTTCATCAATCTCTTGCTTGATTACAACAGGTTTATCGTCCTTTTTTAATTCACCACTGTACTGAATGTGCAAGGATTCAGCACATTCCTTCTTTTTATGATTTTCTTTAGGCCTAATATAATCATTATGCCTATTATTTTCTTTATATTTATTATTTGTTGAAGAGTCATTGTCCCTCTTAGTATCTTTGTACTGAGGCATTTCATTAAAATCTTCCGTTTTTATTGAAGAATTTAACAGTTCAATACAATTTTGTTCCTTTTTTTGTAGCATGTCTTGGTGCTTATTAGACATATTAACTTCTGATTCTTTCTTGTCGTAATTTTTATGCGAAAGTTCTTCAGACGACTCTGAGTCTCTTCTTAAGCTGTGTTCCCTTGGTTTAGAAGTTTCTGTATGTGATAACCTTCTCTCGTCCTTACTTCTTAGAATATCAAATTCTTCAGAACTTTGTCTACAGGAACTACGGTGTCTTGAATTTTCGAACATTTCTAGATGATCTTTTTCTTTCCTTGTTGAATGTTCTTTTCTTTCTCTGTGCCTTGATATTTCATGAGAAATGGATCCATCTTTTCTCCTGTCAAAAATTTCATTATTTTTGGAATTTTCAGAGTGGCCGGAATCTTTTCTCCTTTCGATGTATTCTAGAGATTTCTTACAACTAGGATCATTTTTGTCTGTACAATCTTTTTGCCTAGTGTCTGACTCTAATTCTCTCTTAATATCTAAACTCTCAGGTACTTTTCTTAACCTAGAACTATCACTATTGTTTTCAATACTATCTCTACCTCTTCTTCTATCTCTTTCTGGACAAACTTGTAAAGAGTCTTTCTTTTTTTCTGATGTGTCTGTTGGTTGAGTGTGCCTTAAATTATCATCATGCCGTGTGTCTATGCTAATATTTAAATTTAAAGTATCTGTAAATTGTGAACAGTCAGCACTGTTCGAATGTTCATTAATCCTAGAATCACTTAACCTAGAAGACTTATTATCACCTATTTCACTGTCCCTTTTTACACTATTATCAACACTGTCCCTTCTCCGCCTTTCTTCTTTATGGTTTCTGTCTTTTATTTTCTCACTAACACTTTCACAACGCAAACTTTCTTTATTTGAATCCATGCTATCTCTTCTCCTGGGGTCTGAAAAGCTCCTTCTCCTCTCAATCACTTCAGAATCTCTTTCTTTATCACAATCCGTTTTTAATATATTCACAGCTTTAAGGTCTTCATCATGTGACCTCCTTCTACCATCATTGTCTCTCCTATCATCCCCACTCTCTCTCCTTAAACATGATTTTAACGGTTTCATTAGAGGAGCAACGATCGGTTCATTTCTTAAAAGTTCAGAGGTAGATGTATTAGGAGGTAATATTTTGTTATGAGATTTTGTCTTGTCTATACAAAGTCTTGGATCAACATGTTCAACTTTTTTATCGAGAGATGGTGGAGGAGACATCTTTGGTAAAGGAGGAAAGGTAGAAGATGGTGCTTGAAATTGCCTCACTGCAGGTACTGTAGTTGTAGAAGAAGTAGGAAAGGTTTGAGGAGACCTTGAAGTATCTACAGAAGATGAAGCAACCCCTGAAGATATGGTTGAACACGAAGCTATCGAAATAGCAGCTGTTGTGGTAGCAACACTTGTTGTAGGTTGAACAGGTGGATGGCTGGGAAATGGATATTGTAGTCCTTTTGCCCCGGCAGGAGATGAAGAAGCAACAGGTGACTTTGGAGTTGCAGGTGAATGTAAAAGAGGACTGTCAAGTCTAGGCCTCAGCGGTGTAAAACCTGGACGTGTAGGAACAAATTCACGAGGCTCATATTTCTCGCCAAAGTTTTCAAGCCTTTTCGAATCTTCATCAAAAACAGACCTCTTTGCTAAGACTGATTTCACAATTTCTGAAGGCTGCAATTCATTGAGATCTAAATTAAGAAGCTTGTGCCGAACACGCAATGCACTAGTGTCAACTTTGGCCATAACTGTCCTCGAACCCGACCACTTTTCATACTTCTCATCTAGAGATTTTAACCGTTCTTCCCATTCTGGTTCAGGAGGTGAAGGCTCAGAGTCATCTGAAGAGGTAGACTGTGGACGAGGCGGAGATGCAGGTGGACTGGGTGGTGCAGGCCGAGGAGACATCAGCTGGGTAGCAAACCTCGGCAGTGGCAGAGAAAGTGGATCAGGAGGTCTCTCTCTTGGCGTCCTCCTGGGTTCCAGGGGAGGTAGATTCTCAGGTCGCTCATCACATAAGGGTGTCCCAGGTCGACTTCCCTCACCACTGTGACTACGTCTGTGTTTGCAGCGCCGTCGTGAACTTCCTTCTTCTCCTGAGCTTGCACAATCTTCCAGTTGCTCTAGAAGAGCCACACGCTCCTTCTGCAGGTGTCGGATATCTTGTGGACCTTGCCCCACAGTTACTGTCACTATTCCTCCTCCATCTTCCATAGACATCTCTTCATAACTCCTGTATGGCCTTCTTTCTGGAAGATACTCCGCATTGAAGTCAAAACGCGAAGAGGTGGTAATGTGACGTGGGGTTGAGCGAGCAGGCGTGGAGGGGGAAGCCCCAGGGGAGACCGTGCCGCGAGAGTACGACCTCGTGATGGTGGGTTGAGAGGAGAAGCGAGGATATCGACTAGTGCCACCTCCACTGCTGCTCGACGAAGAAGAAGGAGTTTCAAAGCCTCTGGTCACATTGCCTGTCATGCCCTGAGGTGAGACTTGAACACTCTCGAAGGTTGTATTGTGTCCAGTTTGCTTCTCCAGATGATCGTAGAATGCCTCCTGACACTCCCGAGAAGCAAAGTCCACCTGCAGCTTCCTGCCCCTCACCACCACCCCTCTCATCTCCTTCACAGCTGACTGAGCAAAGGCAATCTGATCATAGAAGACTAAAGCATGCCCTCGGGAACGATCTATTGCCACATGCGACACTGGACCAAACTGGCTAAATTGTAAACTTAAATACTTCTCCGTTACAGATTCAGCCACACCATCCACCCAAACACAGTTGGTGTGCAGCGACTTGCCGAAGCCCAGCTTGATCCTGTTGTTGCCCAGATGCTCGCCGTCCAGTGTGCGCATGGCCCGCACCACACTCCCAATGTCACAGTATTGGCAGAACGCATACGACGAGTTGGATGCCTGCTTCTTGATGTCAATCTCAATGATCTCGCCGAACTGGTCGAAGTGTTTGCGAAGCTCAGGTGCCGTGATGTCTTTCTCCAGGTTGCCAATGAACAGCGTCCTCGTAGCCTTTGGATGGAACTCGTCCTGCTCTGCCTCGTACGGCCTAGCCACAAACCTGAATTCATTATCATCAACATCGTATCCCTGGTAGGGCGCAACCTCAATCTTGCAACCAAAAAACAGTTTGTCATGGGAGACTTGCAAAGCTTTATCCACATCCTCGGGCTTTTTGAAACACACCACTGCGTAACGGTCAGACCCCTGGCCCACAACTTTCACCCAAGTCACCTTGCCATGTTTCTTGTACTCATGAAATAATCCATCTTTTAAACTGGTATCGCTTGACCTGGCAGGAAGGTTTCTTACACAGATGGCTAGAGGGCGCCGGTCATCACTGTGGACGGCTGGACTAGAGTTGTTTGTATGAGGTGTTGATACAGCTGACTGTAACGTCACACCACTACGCAAGCTCCCATGGTGGCTGTGGGTGGAGCAGGATTTGTCAGAGGCAGGACTGGATGATGCAGAACTACAGCTGCTGCTCCCTGACTGACTAGAGCTAGAGCTGGAGCGTGACCGAGACACGCTGCTGGAGTTGGAACCGCTCTCGCTACCATTTGACCCCGATCTTGACTTGGTGTGCTTCTTGTGCACCACTACCACAGGGGTGAGGTCTCGCCTGTCGTCAGAGTAGACGTCAGGAGTGGTGGCGGGTGGTTGGTAGCGGGACGACGAGTCGTAACTCCAGCTGGACCCCATACTTCGATGGTGGGAGGGTTGCCGGCTCACAACACTCTCGATGATAGGAGCGTAAGGGCCGTTCCGGTAGTGCCTGTCCCTCGTCCGACCTCGCAGGGGCTCTGCGGCTGAGACATGGTACGTAGATGATGCACGCCGCAGGTATGCATCACCATCCCGCCGGTCCCGATCACGTTCTCGCTCATAAAAATGACTAGATCTCTCGAATCCGCTGATCTCCTCTGATGGTCCATGGGAGAAGCGCTGAGAGTAGAGCGCGGTGGAGGAGGGGATGGCGGCCGGCTCATGGTACTCGGTGGTGAGGATGCGGTCCTCGAGCTTCTGCTCGTTGTTCAGCGCTTTGCTGGCGGACTTGATGTCCATGAAGGAGACGGTCGCGCACGCCCCCGAGCCCTCGTCATCTTTAGCCCTGGGCAGCAGTTTGACACTCTGCACCCGTCCATACCGCTTAAAATGGTCTCTGATTCGGTCTTCACGGATGTTTTCGGGCAAATTTCCAACCCAAAGATGACGAGTCTCTCTAACCATCTTGATCTGGATTCTTCATTTGGGAGATAATAAATCACGAACAATCACATTGATTTAAAAAAAACACTCACTTGCACATCATAAACACGCAACAAAATTCTATCCACTGCACAATAAAACACAAAGCAAAACACTTTTGTCTACATAAACAGTATCGTCACTAATCACTGACGAGACAGGACAACAAACGAAACCCCGCGTTCAGCT
>Ga0127508_1205842_pt1 | contig 14392 bp, 12 predicted proteins | sample S1TSphfallaxMT_3_FD_94195 | JGI IMG/M metagenome (GOLD analysis project Ga0127508, IMG submission 94195) | Peat moss associated microbial communities from Sphagnum species from Minnesota, USA - S1T2_Fd - Sphagnum fallax MT (Eukaryote Community... | ecosystem: Host-associated > Plants > Peat moss... | reverse complement strand
AGCTAATGAAAATGATTTTTTTTATTTTAAAAAAAAAAAAACATATAAAAAAGCAAAAATAGAATTATATAAATATATAATAAACCGTTTTTCATATGAAAGAAAAAAATATAAATTTTATATAAAAAATAAAAAAATAATAAAATCGATTTTAGATAAAGGAACTGAAAAAGCTAGTAAAATAGCAAAGATTACAATAAAAAGAGTTAGAAATGCTTTAAAATAATTTAAAAGATGCTTAATTATATAACAATGACTAGCTTATTAAATGATGTAATAATACTATTTGCGGGAAATTCTGGGGATGGAATCCAATTTCTTGGTAAGAAATTATCAGATACATGCTCCTCATCTTATATAAGCACTTTATCAGATTTTACTGCTGAAATACGTGCTGGTTTTTCTGGGTTTAAAATACATATTAGCAATAAACATATTTCTTATACAGGAGAAAAATATGATGTATTAGTAGTAATGAATGCATTTTTATTTAAAAAAAATTTAAATAAATTAAAAGTTGGAGGAATAATTATTGCTGATATTTCTGGGTTTAACAAAAAACAATTAAAATTAGCCGGATATTTAGAAAATCCTTTAAAAAAATATAAAGTCTTTTGTTTAAAGATTTCATCTTATATTTATAAAATAAAGATAAATATTAATAATAAAAAATGTTTTTTATTTAAGAATATGTTTGTTTTAGGATTTTTATGTTGGTTATATAATTTTTCAATAAAAAAAAATATATTAAAATATAATTTTAAAATATTAAAATTTGGATATTTTTTTGGAAAAAAAAAATGTTTTTCTACAGAAAAATTTAGAATTTTTTATTATAAAAAAAAATCGGGTAGATATAGAAATCTAAATGGTAACGAAGGTATTTCATTAGGAATGATTGCAGCTTGTAAAAAAGCTAACATAAATATGTTTTATTCATGGTATCCTATTACTCCAGCTTCAGAAATATTCAATAATATATCTAAATATGGAATAAAAACATTTCAAGCTGAAGATGAAATCTCAGCTATAAACTCAGCAATAGGAGCCTCTTATTCAGGAAATTTAGGGGTTACTGGAACTTCGGGTCCTGGAATGTCACTTAAACAAGAAGGATTAGGTTTATGTTTTATGCTAGAATTACCATTAGTAGTAATAAATGTTCAACGTGCTGGTCCTTCTACAGGATTACCTACTAAAACAGAACAATCAGATTTAATGCAAGCTTTTTATGGTAGACATGGAGAATGTCCTATTCCAATACTTGCTTCTAAATCCCCTTCTAACTGTTTTTATATCTCTTTTATTGCTTGTAAAATTGCTATAGAATATATGACTCCAGTTATAATACTTAGTGATGGCTATTTAGCAAATAGCTATGAAACATGGAAATTCCCTAAAGGGAAAGATTTAAATAAAATAAAAGTTAATTATAATTATAAAAATAATAAACTTCCATATGAAAAAAATAAAAACGGAATAAGATTTTGGGTTCCTCCAGGGAATAGAGGCTATGAAAATCTCATTGGAGGATTAGAAAAAGAAAATTTAACAGGAAATGTATCTTCAGAAGAAGAAAATCATGAATTTATGGTTAAAAATCGTTATAATAAAATAAATAAAATAAAAAAATATTTACCTTTTAAAAAAATAAATATAGGAAAAAAAAAAGGAAAAATTCTGTTATTAAGTTGGGGGTCAACTTATGGATGTATAACAGAAGCAGTAAAGAAACTTATTATAAAAGGATATTCTGTATCTAGTATGCATATAGAATATATATATCCATTTCCTAATGGAATTAAAGATATAATCTATAATTTTGATAAAATTATGATTCCTGAAATAAATAATGGTCAATTAAATAATATTATACGGGAGAAATTTTTAATTTATCCAATAGCTCTAAATAAAATAAAAGGAATTACTTTTACGGTATCTGATATAATTAATCAAGTATATCAGGTATTATAATATATAAATATTATGCCAAACGGAAAAAAAAGAAAAAAAAAAAAATATCAACACATAAACGTAAAAAAAGAAGTAGAAAAAATAGACATAAAACTAAAAAGTAAATCATTGCGGGTATGGTGAAATAGGTATACACGCTAGATTTAGGATCTAGTATCTTTACGGATATGGGGGTTCAAGTCCCTTTACCCGCACTACGACAGCACAAAATTCAGTGATTATTAGAAACTTATTTATTTAAGTATTTGAAAGACTTCATCACCTATTTGTGAAGGAGATTTTATTATCTTTATTCCACATTTTTTAAGCATATTTATTTTATAAATAGCAGTATCATTTTTTTCACCTACTATAGCTCCAGCATGTCCCATAGTTCTGCCTTTTGGGGCAGTTTGGCCTGCAATGAAACCTAATACAGGTTTTTTTTTTTTTGATTTTTAATCCATTTTGCAGCATTTATTTCTAATTTACCCCCTATTTCTCCTATCATAACTATAATGTCAGTTTCAGAATCATTAAAAAACTCTGATATAATCTCTTTCATTGAGGTTCCTACAATAGGATCTCCCCCTATTCCTACAGCTGTGGATATTCCATATCCTGATTTTACAACTTGATTGGCTGCTTCGTATGTAAGAGTACCTGATTTAGAAACAATTCCTACTCTTCCTTTTTTAAAAATAAATCCAGGCATGATTCCTACTTTAGCCTCATTAGGTGTTATTATTCCAGGACAATTTGGTCCTATTAATATACAATTTTTTTTTTTATTAATAATATTTTTGATTTTTAGCATATCGGAAATAGGAATACCTTCAGTAATACATATTATGATTTTTATACCGGAATATATTGATTCAATAATTGCATCATATGCAAATATAGGTGGAACAAATAATATACTAATATTAGCATTAAGTTTTTTTACAGCTTCTTCTACTGTATTAAATATAGGTTTTCCTAAATGAATTTTACCTCCTTTTCCTGGAGTTACACCTCCCATTATAGGAGTTCCATAAGATATCATTTTATGAGAATGAAATGATCCTTCTTTTCCTGTAAAGCCTTGTACTATAATCTTAGAAAATTTATTAACTAATATACTCATATAAATAATAATTTAATTTTATTGTAAAGCTTAAAAAATTTTTCATGTAATGAAAAGAACTTATCAACCCTCTAATATTAAAAGACTAAATAATCATGGTTTTAGAAAAAGAATGAGTAATAAAAATGGACGTAAATTATTAGCAAGAAGAAGAAATAAAAAAAGAAAAAAACTTACTGTAAGTGATGAAAAAAAATATAAATTTTAAACCTAAATGGTTACGTGTTAAACCTCCAATAGGGGATATATATAAAATATCAAATTATAATAATTTAAATACTATTTGTAAAAGTGGTAGTTGTCCTAATATAGCTGAATGTTGGGAACAAGGAGTAGCAACTTTTATGATATTAGGAAATATCTGTACAAGATCATGTAAATTTTGTGGAGTAAAAACAGGAAAACCCAATAAAATTGATTTTTATGAACCCCAAAAAATTGCTCATAATATAAAAATTATGAAAATTAAACATGCAGTAATTACATCAGTAGATCGAGATGATTTAAAAGATATGGGAGCCATAATATGGGGAAAAACAATAAAAGCGATAAAAAATATAAACGATAAAATATCACTAGAAACATTAATTCCTGATTTTAAAGGTAGAAAAGATTTAATAAATCTTATTGTAAATGAAAAACCAGAGGTTATATCACATAATATAGAAACTGTGCGTAGATTAACTAAAAAAGTACGTATTCAAGCTAAGTATGATCGTAGTATTAATGTATTAAAATATATAAAACTTATAAGTAATATAAGAACAAAAACTGGAATAATGTTAGGATTAGGTGAAACTGAAGAAGAGGTGATACAAACTTTAAAAGATAGTAGAAATGCTAATATTGATATAATTACTATAGGACAATATTTATCTCCTTCTATTAAACATTTTTATGTGAAAAAATTTATACCCCCTTATATATTTAAAAAATATGAAAATATTGCATTAGATATGGGTTTTCTATTTGTAGAAAGTGGTCCATTAGTAAGATCATCTTACAATGCATATAAACATATATTTTAAAAATGACTAAAATAGTTTCTATAGTAGGACGTCCTAATGTAGGAAAATCAACTCTTTTTAATCGTTTAATAGGATATAAAAAATCTATAGTTAATTCTAAAAGTGGAATCACTAGAGATAGAAATTATGGTTTTTGCAATTGGAATGGTATAGAATTTTGTTTAATAGATACAGGAGGGTATTCAAATGAATCAAAAAATATTTTTGATAAAAAAATCTGTGAACAATTTTTGTTTGCATTAGCAGAATCAGATGTTCTACTTTTTTTAGTAGATCCCAGCAATGAGATTTTAGGTATTGATTACGATATATCAAAAATGATACGTAAACTAAAAAAGAGTATTTATTTAGTAATAAATAAAATAGACATATATAAAAATATATATAATACTTACAAATATTGTAAATTTGGTATTACCAAAATATATTGTATATCATCTATTAATGGAACTGGAACAGAGAAATTATTAGATTCAATAGTATCAAATTTTGATAAAAATCTAAAAAGATATAAAAAAAATATTCCTAGAATAGCTATAGTAGGACGTCCTAATGTAGGAAAATCAACTTTAATAAATACACTATTGAATAAAAATCAAAATATTGTTACAAACATTTCTGGCACAACAAGAGATAGTATAGATGTTTTATATTCAAAATTTGGAATTGAATGTATATTAGTAGATACTGCTGGGATTAGAAAAAAAAAAAATATAAAAGAAGATATAGAGTTTTATTCTGTATTGAAAGCAATTAAATCTATACAGAATTCAGATGTATCTCTTCTACTAATAGATAGTAAATCTGGTTTTGAATCTCAAGATATTAATATATTTCAAATTATTGAGAATAATAATAAAGGTATAGTTTTATTAATAAATAAATGGGATATATTCAATAATAATGATTTAATAAATAGTTATGAAAATAAAATAAAAAAAATAATAGCTCCTTTTAATGATGTTCCTATATTTTTTACTTCATCTTTTACAAAAAAAGATATAATAAAATCTATAAAAACTGCAGTTAAAATTACATTTAATTTAAGATTAAGAATAAAAACAAGTTTACTTAATAAAATTATATTACCTATTTTAAATAAAAATCCTCACCCATCAATAAATGGGAAATTTATTAAAATAAAATATTGTAGTCAAATCCCAACATATAATCCTCAATTTATATTTTTTACTAATTATCCAAATAATATAAAAGAATCATATAAAAGATTTATAGAAAATAATATAAGAGAAAAATTTAATTTTACAGGTATTCCTATAAAAATTTTATTTAGACTTAAATAAAACTATAGGAGAGTTGCCGGAGGGGGTTAACGGAACAGTTTGCTAAACTGTCAGCTATATGCTTCGTGAGTTCAAATCTCACACTCTCCGCAAACGGGATGTAGCGTAGTACGGTAATCGCGCCTGGTTTGGGACCAGGAGGTCGTAGGTTCGAATCCTATCATCCCGACTTTAATTTAAATACATACGACTTATGGGTCACGTAGCTCAATGGATAGAGTAACTGCCTTCTAAGCAGTATGTTGCAGGTTCAAATCCTGTCGTGATCACGAAATAAAGTCTATTAAATATTAAAACCTAATGGCGAATGCTATAAAAGTATTAAAGTTTGGAAGTAGTTCACTAGTTGATAGTGAATCACTAAAAAAAATATGTAATTTTTTAATTAATTATAAATATAAAAATCATGTAAAATATGCTATAATTATATCTGCTATATATAATATTACAAATAATTTAATTAAATGTGGGGAATTAGCTTATAAAAGAAATAATGATTACAAAAAAATATTAGAATTAATAGAATATAAACATATAAATATAATACATGAATTGTTTTTAAAACAAAACCAAAGTTGTCTAATTAGTAGATTAAAAATCAATCTAAATATATTAGAAAATTTCTGTGATGGAATCTTTCAAGTAGAAGAATTATCAAAATATTCATTAGATAATATAATTAGTTTTGGCGTTATAAATTCGTCTTATTTAATAGCAGAAAAAATTAAAGAATTTGATTTAAAAGTAAAATGGAAAGATAGTAGAGAATTAATTATAAAAGATTATGAGTTTGGATGTGCAAATTCTAAAATTATTTCTTTTTTTAAAAAAGAAAAATCACAATATATTATATTACCAGGTTTTATAGCTTTTTCATCAGAAGTAAAAAATCCTCCATTAGGAATAGGGGGTTCAGACTATATAGCATGTATTGTTGCTTCTGCTTTAAAAGCAGATTTATTAGAAATATGGACAAATGTAAATGGTATAATGACAGCTGATCCTAAATTAGTATCACAAGCTTATACTATAAAAAATATATCATATGAAGAAGCAATGGAGTTGTCACATTTTTGTGCTAAAATAATATATCCTCCAACTTTACAACCAGTTATAGAACAAAATATACCTATAAAAATTAAAAGTCTTTTTGAAGAAAAAAAACAGGATCTTTTATAAATAATATAAGTTTTCTTAAAAAAAAGACTGTAACTGGAATTTCTGTAATGAAACAAATATCATTAATAACATTAGAAGGTAGTGTAATGGTAGGAATACCTGGTTATTCTAAAAGACTTTTTAAGACTCTTTCAGAGAAACGAATTAATGTAGTATTAATTACCCAAAGTTCATCAGAACATTCTATTGCTGTAGGTATACATGATAATGATGTTTTAAAAGCTAAAATAGTTATTGATAATGAATTTTACAGAGAAATATCTAATAAAAGTATAGAACCTCTTTATATAGAAAAAGATTTATGTATTATAGCTATTGTAGGGGAAAATATGAAGCATGGTACAAGTGGTAAAATATTTAGTGCTATGGGTAAAAATAGCATTAATATACGAGCTATTGCTCAAGGCTCAACTGAAAAAAATATTTCAGTTGTTATAAAAAAACCAGATTTAAAAAAAGCACTAAATCTTCTGCATGAAGAGTTTTTTGAAACCCCCAGTAAACAAATAAATTTATTTATAATAGGATTAGGAAAAGTAGGAAGTAATCTTTTAGGTCAAATAAATCAACAAAAAAAATCTTTAAATAAAGAATTTAAAATTCAATTAAGAGTAATTGGTTTAGCAAATAGTAAAAAAATGATTTTTAAAAAAAATGGAATAAATATAAATAAATATAAATGTTATTTAAAAACTAGTTCTTATGATATGTATTTAAAAATATTTATTGAAATAATGTATGAAATGAATCTTAGAAATAGTATATTTGTTGATAATACTGCAGATAGTAATATTGCTATGATATATGAAAATTTTTTAAAGAAAGGAATAGGTGTTATTACATGTAATAAAATAGCATGTTCATCAAATTATTATTATTATAAAAAACTTAAAGAATTATCAATAAATTTTAATTCCCCATTTTTATTTGAAACTAATGTAGGAGCTAGTTTACCTGTTATTAGTACACTTAATGATTTAATAAATAGTGGCGATAAAATCTATAAAATTGAGGCTGTCCTTTCTGGGAGTTTAAATTTTATTTTTAATAAATTTATTTATAATAAAAACTTTTTTGAAGTTGTAATAGAAGCACAAAAGTTTGGATATACAGAACCAGATCCACGGATAGATCTTAGTGGAATAGATGTAATGAGAAAAATATTGATATTAGCACGTGAATGTGGATCTAATATAGAATTAGAAAATATATATAAAACAAATTTCTTACCTGAAGAATGTTTAAGATCTACTTCAATAGATAATTTTTATTCTATTTTAGAAAAATATAATAATTATTTTTATGAAATACGTGAAAAAACTGTTAAAACAGGTAAAAAATTACGTTTTATAGCTAAATATGAAAATGGGAATGCCTATGTAGGTTTAAAGTCAATAGGAGTTGATCATCCATTTTTTAACCTTGAAGGTAAAGATAATATGGTATTATATAATACACATAGATATAGTGAACAACCTTTAATTATAAAAGGTGCAGGTGCAGGTGCAGAAGTTACTGCATCTGGAGTATTGTCAGATATAATTAAAGCTAGTAAATCTTAAATTAAAATGAATATAATAAAAGTAATTGCTCCCGCTACTATAGCAAATATAGTTTGTGGATTTGATGTTCTAGGCTTAGCCGTAAATATACCTAATGATGAAATCATAATAAAAATAACAGATATACCTGGAATAAGAATCAAAAAATTTTTGGAGCTAATTTATCTAAAAATAGAAAAAAAATGTAATTAGTATTGCTTTACAAGCTTTATTAAATAAGATTAAGAAATCAAATATAGGATTTGATATAGAAATTTCTAAAAATATCCAACCAGGAAGTGGTATAGGTTCTAGTGCCGCTAGTGCGGCAGGAATTGTAGTAGGAGCTAACTATTTATTAGGAAATCCTTTTAAAAAAAAAGATTTAATTAAATTTGCTATGGAAGGTGAAAGATTAGCTGGAGGGGTTCCTCATGCAGATAATGTTGCTCCAGCTATTATTGGAGGAATAACATTAATTAGAAGTTATAAACCTTTAGATATAATTTCTTTGCGTTCACCAGATAATATTTGGGTTAGTATTCTTCATCCAGAAATAGAAATAAAAACATCTAATGCAAGAGAGATATTAAAACATAAAATATTAATTACTGAAGCCATAAAACAATGGGGTAATTTAGGTGCTTTAATAGCAGGATTATATAAAGAAGATTATGATATGATAAGTAGATCATTAGATGATGTAATTATAGAACCTATACGTGCTATATTAATCCCAGCTTTTAATGAATTAAAAATTCAATGTAAATCAATAGGTGCATTAGGAGGAGGAATTTCTGGTTCTGGCCCTTCTGTATTTATGTTAAGTAATGGAAAAAAAAAAAGCAGAATTAGTAACTAATGTTATGGAACGTATTTATTCTAAATTAGAATTAAATTATAAAATTTATACTTCTTCTATTAATAGAACTGGAATTGTATATTATGAATTAATATAAATTATGCTATGCTGTATAAAAGTTTAAAAAATTTTAACTATAAAGTTTCTTTTAAGGAAGCTGTTTTAACTGGACAAAGTCCAGAAAAAGGTTTGTATTTTCCTGAAAATATACCTGTTTTAAACAAACAAATTATAAAAAATATATCAAATTATGATGAACATCATTTAATGATGGAAGTAATACAACCTTTCATTGGAAAGGAAATTCCACATAAAGAATTATTAAATATAATATCTAATACAGTAAATTTTAAAATAAAAATTAATAATATTTATGATAATATTTACTCATTAGAGTTATTTTTAGGACCTACTATGGCTTTTAAAGATATAGGGGTAAAATTTATGTCAGGGTGTATAAAATATTTCTGTAAAGAACTTAATAAAAACATTATAATACTTACTGCTACTTCTGGTGATACCGGAGCTGCTGTGGCTAATGCTTTCAATAAAATTGATGGTGTAAAAGTAGTTATATTATATCCTTCTTCTAAAATAAGTATTTTACAAGAAAAACAGATTACAACATTAGGAAATAATATTATAGCTTTAGAAATAAAAGGTAATTTTGATGACTGCCAAATGTTGGTAAAAAAAGCTTTTTCTGATGACCAAATACGGGAAAATTTATTTATAACCTCAGCAAATTCAATAAATATTGCACGTTTACTATCTCAAATATTTTATTATTTTATGTGTTATAAACTTTTACTTCCAAGTCATTACTATGATAAACTTATTATTTCTATACCTAGTGGTAATTTTGGAAATATATGTGCAGGCTTAATAGCATTTAAAATGGGTTTACCAGTAAAACAGTTTATTGCAGCTACAAATATAAATGACACAATTCCCAGATTGTTAAGAACAGGTATTTATAATCCATATCCTACACAAGAAACAATTTCTAATGCTATGGATATATCTGATCCAAGTAATTTTAGTCGTATAATGTACATGTTTAAAAATGTAAATAATATAAAAAAACTTGTATCTGCATATTCTTTTTCTGATAAAGAAACATTTGAGATTATAAAATCAATTTGGGAAAATTATAAATATATTATGGATCCACATGGAGCAATTGGATATTTAGGTTTAAAACAATTTATTAAAAATAAAAAAAATAATAAAAAAAATATTTTTTTATCAACAGCCGCTCCAGTGAAATTCTTAGATAAAATTTCTAAGGTAATAGATAAAAAAATTTCTTTAGAAAAAAAAGTAATAAAACTTCTAAAAAAAGAAAAAAAAAGTATACAATTGAGTAATAAATATGACACTTTTAAAAAGTGGTTATTAAATATTCCATAAAGGAAAATATCCAATTAGAAATTTCTTTTTTTTAAAAGGTCTTCCTCAGATTCTATATTTTCTTCATCTAAGATACAACAATCTACTGGACATACAGAAGCACATTGAGGTTCATCATAAAATCCTAAACATTCTGTACATTTTTCTGGTACTATAAAATAATTTTTTTTATCTGTAGATCCTTCATAAATTGCATTATTAGGACATTCTGGTTCACAAGCACCACAATTAATACATTTTTCTGTTATTTTTAATGACATATATTATTTTTCTTTAATTTAAAAAATTTTATGATATATCTAAATAATATAATTAATTATTTTTATAAAAAAAAAAATAAAATAGAAATTAAAGAATTAAAAATTGTTTTAAACAAAATAAATTTTTTGGGGGGGAAATTAAAATTATATTCAAATGATGAATTAAGAAATAAAACTTTTTCTTTTAAAAGAAGAATCAAAAAAAAAACAAAATTTCTTTATGAAAACAAATTTTGTTTACAAAAAAAACTAATTTATAAAAATTTTCTTTCTATTGAGGAAATGCATGAAAATCAATTTATTCTATCTGAAATAGAAGAAATTAAAAATCATATTTATAAAGAAGAAGAAAAAATTTTACTAGAATTACTGCCTGAAGCATTTGCTGTAGTAAAAGAAACAGCAAAAAGGTTTAAAGAAAATAAACAAATAATAGTTAAATCTAATGAATTAGATTATCTACTTTCTAAAAGTAGATCTTATTTAGAATTAAAAGGAGGAAAAACTATTTGGAATAATAAATGGAGTTATATGGGTAAAGAGTTTATATGGAATATGATACATTATGATGTACAGTTAATGGGAGGGATTGTATTGCATAAAGGAAAAATAGCAGAAATGTATACTGGTGAAGGTAAAACTTTAGTAGCTACTTTACCTATTTATTTAAATGCTCTTACTGGAAAAGGAGTTCATGTAGTAACCGTAAATGAATATTTAGCTAAACGTGATAGTGAATGGATGGCCCCTATTATGGAATTTCATGGTTTAACTGTAGATTGTATAGATTTATATAAAAAAATTCATATTTACGTCGTAAAGCATATGAAGCAGATGTTACATATGGTACAAATAATGAATTTGTATTTGATTATTTACGTGATAATATGGTTTATTCATGTAAAAACTTAATACAAAGAGAATTAAATTATGCAATTATAGATGAAATAGATTCTGTTTTAATAGATGAAGCCCGGACACCATTAATAATATCATCAGTATCAGGGCAAGTTAATTCAAATTATTATTTGTTAAAAGACAAAGTAAAAAAACTGTTTAAGAAACAACTTTATTTTTTAAATAAAATTTTTAATTTATCTCGTAAACAAATTATTTCAGGGAATGAAAAAGAAGGTGGATTAAACCTTTTTAAGGTTTATAGAGGTTTACCTAAATATAAACCTCTTATTAAGTTTTTAGTAGAAAAAAAAAATCTAAAAATCTTAGAAGATACTGAATCTTATTACATGCAAGATAATAATAAAAATATGTTTATAGTTGATTCAGATTTATTTTTTGTTATAAATGAAAAAAATAATACTGTAGAGTTTTCGGAAAAAGGAATGAATTTTCTTTCTGAAGAAATGAATGATCCTAATTTTTTTATACTTCCTGATATACAGAAAAAATTTATTTACTTAGAAAGTATAAAAATTTCTAAAACACAAAAAGAAATTATAAAAAATGAATTAATAACTAATTATTATAATAAATATGATAAAATACATACTGTAAATCAATTAATTAAAGCTTACACATTATTTTATAAAAATATACATTATCTAGTTATAGATAATAAAGTTAAAATAGTAGATGAACAAACAGGTAGAATTATAGAGGAAAAACGTTATTCAGATGGTTTACATCAAGCATTGGAGGCTAAAGAAAATGTAAAGATAGAAAATTCAAGCCAACCACTAGCTACTATTACATTGCAAAATTATTTTAGAATGTATAAAAAACTATCAGGTATGACGGGAACCGCTGAAACAGAATATGAAGAATTTATTCAAATTTATAATCTTGACGTAGTCATTATTCCTACCAATAAACCAATTATAATAAAAAATTATGAAGATATTCTTTTTAGAACTAAAAAAGAAAAATATAATGCAATTATAAATGAAATAATTTTTTTATCAAAAAATGAAAAAAGACCTGTATTAGTTGGAACAACTTCTGTTGAAATATCTGAACTTATAAGTCGGTCATTAAATATTAGAAATATTAATAATAATGTTTTAAATGCAAAACATCATAAAAAAGAAGCTTATATAATTGAAGAAGCTGGAAAATCTGGTATAGTAACGATTGCAACTAATATGGCTGGGAGAGGAACAGATATAAAAATTTCTGATGAAGTAAAAAAATTAGGTGGATTAGCTATAATTGGGACTGAAAGACATGATTCAAGACGTATTGATAGACAATTAATAGGTCGTACTGGGCGGCAAGGAGATCCTGGTAGTTCTAAATTTTATTTATCATTGGAAGATGATTTAATGCGTCTTTTTGGATTAGACCGTATATCAACAATACTTGATAAATTAGGTCATAAAAAAGGAGAGTATCTAACTGGGGGATTAATTAGTAACTCTATACAACTTGCTCAAAAAAAAATAGAAGAAAATAACTTTAGTATTAGAAAACGTTTGTTAGAATATGATTCTGTTATCAATGAACAAAGAAAATTTCTCTCGGCATTTCGCAGAAATGCATTAAATATAAATTTATCATCATATATAATATATAATATAGATAGTAAATTAAATAATGAATCTAAAATATTTGATGAGGAATTATTCAATCTTATAAGTTATAAGACTTTTTTTAAAAAAAAAAAATTATATTATAATATAAGGAAAAATAAAATTTTATCAAAACTGATTTATATAAAATCATATAAAAAATTTTGTTGTAAAAAAACAAAAATAAAATCATATTTTACATATTCTATAAATGAGAGAATCATTAGACTTTTCTTTAAAGAAGAAAAGAATTTATACAAAATTATAAATAATCTTGAAAAAAAAATAATCCTCTATTTTATAGATGAGAAATGGAAAACCCATATCCATAATATGGAATATTTAATCAAATATTCACAATATTCAGTTTATGAACAAAAATATCCAATTATTATTTATAAAATAAAAGCTTTTAAATTATTTAATAATTTTTTTTATAATTTAAATAAATTGTCTTTAACATTTTTTTTTAATTGTAAAATTAATAATTCATTAATTTAAATAAATGTTAAATAAAGTTGCTAACTAAATTTTTAAAAAAAGGATCTTATGCTGATTTATACATGTTCAGTAACAAAAAATGCTGTGCTACCCTTGCTTGTATAGGCACAGATGTACTAGTAGGATTTCCAGGAGAAACTTATTATCTGACCAAGTATTTTCTTATTCTGAAAGAATAAATACAAAAGCTTTTATTATGAATAATTCAATTCCTAAAAAAATACGTTATAAACGAAATAAAACAATTTGTAAATCAAATTTAGTAAATAACATTAAATGTAGATGATTGTGGAAATCTGATTTTTTTATTCTTTTGAAAGCATTTCAAAACTGTTATAGATAAAATCTGTTAATTCTTTTCCTTTTAAGATATTTTGTGATAACATTATCAAATGTAATGAATTCTTTATAATCTTTTTTTGAAGATTTAAATCTTTTTCATTTATTATTTTTTTTATAAATTTATGATTTTTATTAACAATAAGATTATATTTATAATTAATATTAAACATATTATTCCCAGTAATACTTATTTCTTTCATACGTCTAATAAATTCGGGAACAGTTATAATAAATGGTAATGAAAAATCAGATAAATATTCTATTTTTATTAGAAATTTATTATTGTCAATATTTTTTTTTAAAATATCTTCTAAAAGATTTGTTTCTTCTTTTGAAAGGTTATAAATATTTT
>Ga0127508_1093390_pt1 | contig 16195 bp, 4 predicted proteins | sample S1TSphfallaxMT_3_FD_94195 | JGI IMG/M metagenome (GOLD analysis project Ga0127508, IMG submission 94195) | Peat moss associated microbial communities from Sphagnum species from Minnesota, USA - S1T2_Fd - Sphagnum fallax MT (Eukaryote Community... | ecosystem: Host-associated > Plants > Peat moss... | reverse complement strand
TGTCATGTATATGATGAGATGTGAAGCTTGTTTAATAAAAAAATATAATATATGAAATACCAGTATGGAGTTGAAAGTTTGCATGTTTTTAAAGTAACGGCCTATGTTTTATCTATTGTACTTTGGAATTTTGATCCCAACATTACACACAACAGTTTTGTACGCTAGTGAAAAGCTAGGAAAGGCGGACATACAAGGTTTGAACGAAAAAGCTAATGAAGAAAAACAAAAGGTGTGTTCGCATATTTATTAAATTACCATGTTTCTTTTAGAATTGGGAGAATAGCTTTAAAAAGTAAGATTAGGGCACACTAAAAAATAATATTGTCAAAACGTTTTCTGCATGTAAAACACAGTAATAAAAATAATAAACGGTTATGTTTGGTGCTAACAAATCTGATTGTTCATGACAATATTGTTGTTGACATAACAAAATACAAGCACTGACAATGGTATATAATATAAAGTAAATAAAAAATTACAAGAAATGTAGACTAATAGTTGATTCTTAATTCTGTATATGACAGACGAAGAGTCTTTTTATTACACAAAAGTGACATTTAACAAAGTTAAATACAGAAACAAATACCAACAGGTAGTACAAAAACATGATAGAAAACAAACTGATAGTAATATAATAACGAGTAATTGATTTAACAAAAATGATTGGAATACCAACTGCACGGCTGCAGCGAATTAGTACTGTTCAAGTTAAATTAATTGTTAACTCGTCTGATTGACAGCAACTCAAAATAAAATAATAAATCCTAATTGCCTTATCTTAATATCACAATATACTGCTTATATTAATAATATATAAACAGGTTAAATGTTTACTTGGAAAAACTCTTATGAGATAGCTTGAGGTACACAAATGTTTTAAATGAAAAGTAAATTAATTTACCGTAGTAAAATACAAAATTTTTTGTACACTGTACATATAGTACAAAATTCAAGATTCGATTCTTAATCTAGTACACATTAACATACGTACATGTAAAGGAATGTACAACTATACAAGTTTATTAACATTTAATTACACACAAGGGGAGCATGTTTTGATACTCTTGGTATTGGATAAATTCATTCAACGTCTGCAGGCCTCGAGGGTGTGCAAATATACTCAGATCAAGGAACAAACATCACAATACCCTGGGGTTACATCTTTAAACTACAATCATAAAACAGCATACAAAATTACTCATCAGCTCCACATTCATGATTTAACAACCCTAATCTTTTGATTTATAAGTTACCTAAATGATTAATAATACTTTTGATTAATCTTTATAAACATACCAATAAAGAATACAGATTTTATCAAACTTGTTAATTTCTGTTTATAACTATTAATGATTACTGTCAAACATATAAATAAATAAACCTGTTTTTATTAACCCTGATAGGATGTCTAGCAGGCGAATGACGGCTAGCAGTAATCGTGGTCGAGGAGAACGGCACGTGGGGTCGGGGGTCAAAACTGCACATCTTCCATTTTAAGCTTTGGGTCAAGGTCTACCATTTTTTGAAGTATATCTAGCGGAAGATTGATACTTTTACCATTAGACCTTATATTAACAAAAGTGTTGCTTTTTCCAATTTTTTTTTTATGTTTGAACGGTTTTATTTTTGCAGGCTGGAATTGTTTTTTTGGAGAGGTCGATTTCCTTGCAGTTTCCCTCCTTACCCCAAACTTTGTTTTACAAGGTGATTTTTGACCAGCGTTTTCCGAGGTCGTTTCTGCTTTTTCAGCTCTTGCAAGTTCGTCCTCCGTTATTTTCCTTTCCGTCCCGTTTTCCAAAACTATTAATAAGTTTCTCTTTCCATTGTTAATGTCCTTTTCTGATCCTTTCAAAACTAATTTCTTTACTCCACGACCGCCGTGTTTTGCATTCAGATGGCTCCTAATACTGAACGCAGAATGATAAACAACGTCGCACGCAGGACACACATATGTGACGAAATGTTCCTCGATGTGCAGTACGACAGTCCGATATGACGGATTTGTATATCCACAATTAAAACACTTATACGCGCACACTGAATCAGCGGTTTCTATTTGACAGCTTGTCGATGTGGAGGGTTTTTGTGCTTCCAGGTAACTGGAACATTGTGGCGGGTGCTCAGCAGACATGTGCACTTGCAGCATGTCCTGTCCATCAAAATCCAGGGGGCATTCCGAACACTGGTAGTGGATGGAAAAAAAGAACAGCTGTTCCGGATGTTCCTGACAACAGTGATCTTCCAGTGAACTAATTGCACACCTTTTGTCACAGTAAAAACACTTGTGGCCACATTTTGAGTCTGTTTTGATTTTCTTGAATGAAAATCCAACACCGTTTCCTTTATGTACATTTGTCCAATGAGTTTTCATATAATTTAATGACATTGCAGCACAATTGCAATGCACACACTTTAACACTTCCACCTTGTCATTGAGGGCGTTTAATTCTTTGATTTTGCGACGCAGCCCTGGATGATATTTTTTCGTGTGCATAGCGATGGAGTTTTTGTACTTCGCAGTCTTGTTACAATATTCACACATGAACCTGTGCCTGGAGGGGCACTTGTCCCGTTTCTTCTTGTCCACAGACGAGAGCTTCAGCTCATCTTCCACTATAGTGGCATCTGAAGATCTTCGCCGTTTCTTTGGAGTGCTTGGCTGCTCCATTAGATCTTGTTGGCTGGATATAACTTTTTCCACCCATTCCTCCATCTCCTTGTTCACTACGTATTCAATTAAAGAAGGCACTCGTTCACAGTCCATATTATGCACCTTGCTGATGTGCTTTGTTATTTTTGGTTTTTGTGTCCAACCGGTTTTGCAGATCTTGCAAGTCATTGGCTTGTATTCTAGGTCTTTGTAAAGGTGTTCCCGCATCTCTTGCCGGTTCCTTGTCTGGAAGGTGGGGCAGCGAGGGCAGACAAATACTCCTGAAGCCCCTGGCTTTCCAAATGAGCCATACTTGAGCTCTAGGATATCCAAGTCGCCCACATTCATGTTGACACAAGTAGCCACAGGTGGTGGCGCATTTCCCTGCTCATCCAGCTTGATTCCCCTGATTAACTTCAACCGTTTAACATCACGCTTCCATAGTGGAGCAATTGGCACTGGAGCCGGCCTTTTTAGTACGGTCACCTTGGAATAGAGTAAATTGACAACGTGACAATCAGTCTCATCCACATGGACAGTCTTGAAATGGTTGTGGATGAGTGCATCAGAAGCACTCTGGTAGGTACACTTGGAGCACGCAAAAGGCTTGGTAGTTTGATGTTCACAGGTGCCATGGGACAACATCAATTTCCTCTTCTTTGTTCTGAACTTGCATAGAGTGCATTGGTAAAAGTCCTCACCTTGTTCATCAGGAAGGGCCGAGGACGGAGACTTGGAGGTGGAGGGCAGAGTGTGTGCGGGCAAAGGTTTGGCCATTCGTACTGTCTGTACTGATGTCTGCTCACTCCAGTGACATAACATCTGATGCCTCTCTATTGATCTTTTGATATGTCCGTAGTGGCAGCAGTAAGAGCACTTGAACAGAGGGGAGTCGTGCAGTTTCAAGTGCAGGCCAAGGTTTTCAATGGGTAAGGACTCATCACAGTGTGGGCAAATGTAGAAGGTGTCATCCTTGTGAATGACTGCCGCATGGTTACGCAACATTGTTTCTGTCAGCGTGCGGTAACCACACTCCTTGTTGTGGCACATGTAGCGTAGCTGGTCTTCTACATATTTGTATTGACACTCCACCTCCTCTATCCTCACCATGCTCTTTTTTTTGTGAGAACTGCCTGCGAGATTCATCATCTTATCAAACATCTTCTCAGATTTTTCTGGCACAGGATTTACCACCTCCTCTGCGCTGACTTCTGTCCCTCCGGAGTGTTTTGCAATATGACGCATCAGGTTGCTTCTCACTTTGGTTTTATATTTACATAGAGCACATCCCAACTGTGTCGGAAATATGGCTGTCTTTGGAATTTCTCCCAGCTCTTCAGGAGTGTATTTTGTTTTCATGCCCTCCGGCTTGGCTTTGCTAGCCCCCTTTGATCCTTTATCCCCACGGCTTCGCCGCTCCTTAGGAGTGATAACGAAAAAGTCTTTCTCAAGGTCTTGTTTTGTGTTGTCAGCGGGGACCAAGTCGTACAGTGAGACCTGATGCGACCCCCGCATGTGGGAGATGATGCGTGCCTGTGTGGGATTACGCACTGAACATAGGCCACAGGAGAAGCGGGGCGGCCCATGCTGGTACAGATGATCTATTAATGATGCTCCCTGTTTGAAAACTTTGTTGCAATGTGTGCAGCTGAGCCTGTGAGTTTGTCGCGCCTGATCACATATCACCAGGTGGTTACGCAACAGAGATGCAGTCCCAGTCTTGAACAGGCAGCCTTTATTTCCACACGTGAAATAATTCTCATCGAATTCTATAGCTGGCTCCGATGCCTGGTCAGATGAATTAGGAGCTGGATCCAGGTCAATAGAATCAGCTTCCGATCGGTCTGAAAAATCCTGAGACAGATTGGCTATGTCGGACACATCCAAGTCACCATATTCACTGCTAACAGAAGTCAATGTCTTGGCAGGGGAAGCGACGAGGGGTCCCGTAGGCTGGTCGATGTTACTGGGCAGCATCATTATACTGGTCATAAGGTTGGTGGGAAGCGAGGCCACCGGGGTCACCACGGCGGCCACTTCAGGCACTCTCGGTGGAAAGATTGCTGACTTAGGGGGTCTCTGCTGCATTCTGGCAGTGACAGGTGTTTTAGGCTTCAACAATGATTGCTGCACAACGGCCGAGCTCTCATCCACCACAACAGGCATCATCTTTCCTGAGGTGTCCAACAAATACACTTTTCTGGGAGACGGAGGCGAGCCTTCCGAGAGGATTCTCTTTAAGTATCTGGAGTCTGATATCGCAGAGAGCGTTGACATGCCCTGGGAGTTGGTGGTCACTACAGGGTTGTTCTGTGTCGTCACCGTCACCACAGTCTTCAATACGGACTGAGTGGTGGTCGTGTTGGTAGTTATTGTGGACCCTGCCGTCACTGAGGGGACTGTAGGCAGGGCCGATGACTGTGTGATCACTGTGGCAGTAACAAGCGATGAAGACTTGCTCACAGATGACTGGCTTATAGATTGAGTGGTCGCAGCGGCTGCCTTTATAGGTGTTAGTGACCGACTCACAGATTGAGTGGTCGCAGTGGCTGCCACTAGCTTTAGCGACTGGATTACAGAATGAGTGGTCGCAGTGGCTGCCTTTATAGGCGTTAGTGGCTGGCTCACAAATTGAGTGGTCGCAGTGGCTGCCACTAGCTTTAGTGACTGGATCACAGAATGAGTGGTCGCAGTGGCTGCCACTATAGGTGTTAGTGACTGAGTCACAGATGCTGTAGTGACAGTAGCTGTACACATCTTTAATAACGACTGTTGTGTAGTGACTGCGGGCATGGGCGTTGACTGCAAGGGGAATACGGCTGAAGAAAGCGGTGAACACTGGCTGGTCCCTGTATCTGTTGACGTGGTTGTACCCTGAATTTTTGGAGGCAAAGGCTTCACAAATGTCATCAATTTGTCTGTATCTTTCTCAAAAACAATCCTCTTTAAACATTCCTTGGTCTTCACAACTCCATTGGTGACCTTGTTGGCGTTGTTTATGCGGTGGATAGCTTTGGGCGCCTTGTCTGCATGCTTGTAACACAGGTGGTGTTTCATGCCAAACTCCGTTGAAGACCCATTAACACAATAGAGACACTGGTATAGGGCAATCCCATGCTCTTCCTTGTAGTGCTCCAACAGAGAGACGACATCCTTGTGGTTATCAGAATCTGTACAAAGATGACATTTGAGCGGCCCTCCTTTGTGAAAATGTTCTAGGTGGCTGCAAAATGTGTCGAGCATGTATGTGTACACAGCACAGCCTTCACCACAGCGGAGGCTCGTGACAAACTCGGAGAAATGTTTCTCTGTAGTCGCAGGCAACGTGACATCACACAACTCACACTGTAGTGCACACAGTTCCTGCTTGGGGTGCTCTAGTGCCGAATGAAAGTGAACATTGGCGATGGATTTAGCTCTGTAGAAGCAGTACGCACACTGGAGGGTACAGTCACCATGATACTTCTTCATATGGACCGTATACGCTTTGCTGGTTTGTGATGCAGTCAAGCAGTATGGACATAGCTTCCAGTTGCCCTTGTGTGGGTCACTCGCTGGTTGGTCAGTGTGGATGGCAGAAGTACCTGGTTGGGCAGTGTGGATGGCAGAAGTACCTGGTTGGGCAGTGTGGATGGCAGAAGTACCTGGTTGGGCAGTGTGGATGGCAGCCTGGGATTTGGCTAGATGTTGATCAAAATGGTAAGCAAAGACCCGGCTTGACGGGGTGGTGAAACTGCACTTTGCCCCCATGCATTTGTAGAAATGGCGCAGCTTGGGTTCCTGACACATAATCTTGAAGGATGAGGGCATCTTGTAAATAGCAACATTTGTGGCAGTAATCACGAGCGGCGTCTCTCCCTCTAATTCAGCGTAGTGAATGGGTTCAGGTGTCTTAGGGACAGTCTCTGGGCTGCCCTGTGATACTGGCTGCAACTTCATGCTCTTCGGCCTTGGATTGGTGATTTTAACAACGGTATTCTGCTTAGGTGGAGTAGTATACGCAGCTTCCGGATTAAATGGAGCACTCAATTCCGGAGATGAGTCAGTGTCGAGTGGGCTGGCACCTTCCTCAGACTCATGAGTAGCATGAGTGGACAACTTGTCTCCACTAAGCCGTCGCACCCTGAGCCGAGGTACGTTGCCAACTGGGCTGTCTGTCGTGTCTTGGGTTGGAGAAGCAATAGATGCAGTTTTGTCCAAATCCTTGCTTGGCAATATGGTGAAGGTCAGATGCTCCTGGACCAAATGACAAAATGCTCTGCTCTGGGTATAAATGCTCGTTTTGTCATGGCTATAGAAGTTTTGACTAAACCAAACAAAACAATGTCCACAAGTTCCATTCCAACCTGATGTATGATGGCTTGAATTCACATGTTGACCAAATAATTCTAAACATTTGGTTTGAAACTCGCACGTTTTCTTGAAAGATTTTATTGAACAATGGAAAACAGCACCATCTCCCACTTTACAAGCCATCAATCCGCCAACAGAAATTTCGTCGAACTTCAAAGGCTCTAAGGACCACGTCGGTATCTGGTTCATTATATGAGTAAATTCAGATAAATTTGAATCCTTTGGCAAGGAAGAAACATAGTACGATCGATCTGCTTCATAAACTTGTGGGTTATTACAGAAATCCTTCATGCGTTCCAAGTAGTCCTCCACCTTATATACTTCATGTTTAATCTCAATATTTCCCACTTTGTCAACTACGGCAAGCACTTCTGACACATTATCTGTGGAAATATCCACGTCCTTATAGACTTCTGGCGGGTGACATAGTAAATACTTTTTTTCAGACTTCTTTGGTCTAGGCTGGTCAAGCAAAGCAAGTCTCCGACATTTGCCTTGAAGTTGACCTTCCACATTGCAGGCTGATGTATCATCTGACTTGCTTTCTGAGAATTCTTCATTTTCTTCCTTTAGCTGTTGACTATCTAACAATTTTTCTGAGCTTGTTTCATCTTCCTCTTGTTTAACAGTCAGCTGTTCTATCAAATCGGATTTTAAATATATATTACTTATAACAGAAATTGCTTCTGCATGTTTTAAATCGTATGCACTCCATAATTCTGTTTCAATAGATTCTTGAATATTTAATTGTACAGTAAAGTTAAACGCTTCTTTTTCAATTGCTTTTGGTTTCAAATTGGTTTCCACAGGTGTTAATTTCTCCGAGTCTTCTGTTTCGTTAGCTGCTGAACTCTGAACATCTGTGTCGAGTGATTTCTGTTCAAGACTTTCAGCCTGAATGGGTACTTGAATATCTGTATTATCAATTTCTTTTGTAATGTCAGTAGGCTTCTTGTTATTGACAACGCTATCATCACATGACTCAGCACTTTGATCATCTGTTGTGGATGACTTTTGAATTTTCTGTTCATTTGAAGGTAGTTCCAGGGATGGTGGTATGTTTTGTGGCAAATATGATTGACAGTCTACTTCAGGTAAATCTGAATCTTTAATCGCAAGTTTTGAAAAGTTAATTTTTATTATATAATTATTAACTTCATTATTATCATGGGAAATCTCAAGATGCCTTCTTACATTGCTTTGACTAATTTGGAAAAAATTACATAATGAACAAAGAAAACCAACGAAAAAGGTTTTTTCCACAGGTTCTTTGTACAGTACTCTGCAGTTCGCTTTAGTGTTAGTATTACTTCCGTGTGTCGTTAAACAATGTTTCAGAATTCCACTCCTAGTTGATGTTCTATAGCCACATTTACAACACTCATGACGGTATTCCCCTGAATGAAGAGCCATATGTTCAAAAAAAGTTATAAACTTAGGGAAGTTCTGTTCACAAATACGACACTTATATGCCTGAAACTCCTTTTTCTTATCATCACTCAAAGTAAAAAACCAATTAGACTCCTTTATGGCTCTATCAGCAGCTTTAGGGGACATTCGAGCAATCATTACTTCATCTTTGGGATGAGTTATTGCATAATGGCTTACAATAGTTTTACCAGAGTATGAACAAAGCTTACAATCTGCAACTTTTAAATCGCCTTCTTGGTAATAAGCGACATCTGCAAGTTGAAAGTCATCAGCCCCATCTTGCCCCCCACCTTCTGCAGACGCATCTCCACTGTCAATCATTTCATCTTCTTCTTGTAATACATCTTCAAACGCAGTTTCATTGGTCAAATATGGTGTTGGAATAACTACTTCCTTTTTTTGTTTAGTCTTTTTTTTTATTATTCCAGATTTCCAAAAGCTTCTCTTTTTTGGCTTTTTAAGCCCATATTTATGTAGTATACCGTGGGAAATTGTTGCTTGTGTGGCATCATCTTCTGATCCATATGACCCATCATCATTATCTTCCTGTTCTGATATCTCGTCAAAAGTCTTATTATTTTTCCTTTTTTCGGGTGATAAAGAAAGAGCCTTTGTAGCACCCTTGTCAGCTGATAACATTTCCCTGTCCTGTGTCTTGGAAAAATTACATCTCTCTTGATTTTTGTTTGCATTTATTTCCAGGACAGAGTCTTGTGGTTTGTCTGCTTTTTGTTTTTTAGCTTCCACATTTGGAGACTGGTCAATTTTTTCTTTGGCCTCACTATCTATGAGATGCCCATATTGTGATTTTATCCTTTGTGAAAATAAAAACAGAGCATCTGAGTCACTAGAATCGGAATCAAAATCCTGGGTGTTCTTGTTTTTCAAATGTTCATTTGTACTTTTATCAGATTCATATTCATCCATTTCGCCCATTGATGACTCATCATCCTCTGTCCTTTTTGCATTGCTATTTTTCTTATTGGTTTGCACATTCTGGGCACTACTTTGAGTAAATGAAGTTAACAATGCATTTTGTGATTCTCTTTGCAGTCTACACATCCGAGGACCTGCAGCAGCAGCTATGGCATCTGCATCATAATAACCTCTGATATCTGCTTGCAATTTATCTAATTCATTTTTGTGCTTGCGGAATTGTTTTTTATTTGAGTTTTTATTAGCAGGTTCTGTAACATTAACATCACTTTTCACTGTCGTTTTTATAACCTTAGCCTCACTTTTCAATGTTGTCTTTTTAGGTTTCCTACCTCTTTTGGTTTTCTTTGATTTCACATTTTTTTCTTTGGTTATTTTTTGACTGCTTGATTGATTTTCTCCTGCTACATTTTCATCTGTGATAATTTCAATGTTAGATTGATTTAAATTAGTTTTCTTGGATTCTAAAGGTTTTTCTGTAGCATTTTGGTTACTTGATGATACATGAATACACTGATCTTCAGTCTTTATTTGTACTAATTCTTCAGGATTTGAAGATTCATCATCTTTTGGATCTATTATTGAAAGAAGGTCAACCATTTTCCTGAGTTTATCTGGAGTTAACTTTAGTCCAAGGACATTTTCAATCAATTCAGGTGTAATCTGTGGTCTTGCGTTTACTTTGCCATCACTGTCAACGGGTTTAGAGATACACTCAACCTTATTTTCATTAAGTACATTTTCTGGTGGTTTTGTTTTATTACTTATAGTTGGAGGATTGTTAATATGTTTTCTTTCTGGTATTTTTTGAGATATTTCAATGCTAGTACTTTTCTTCACAGAAAGGTCAATTACACCTTCTTCAGGCTCACTATTGGACTTCACCACAGTAACAGAGGCACTTGTTTTGTCTGTAGGTAATGGCAACTCACTACTCTTCTCTGAATGATGTTCTTCTGTCTGATTGCAGATGACCCCAGCCTCAGTTCCAAAAACGTCTTTTCCTTTATTATCCTTCATTAACGTGTCATGAGAAGAATCTGAACCAGCATCTAAACCGCATGTTGGTGCAATTGTTGCTGCTTGTGATTCACTTTCAGTTGAGATTCTGGGTAAGACAAAATCTGCCGAAGATTGAGGGAGGCTAGTTTCACTTGATAAATCAGATGGAGAGTTGTTATTTGGTACTGAAATTCCATTTTCTTCATTCTCTATGAATTTGTTTTTATCTAAATCATTTTTATCTGGGAGTTTTGAATTTCTATGTAGAATATTGTTGGGCACTGCTTGTAACTGTTTTATTTCTAGGGAAGGCTCAATCTGGTTCTCTATAGTTTGATTTGTTACTTTTGTACTGTTGTCTTTGTCATCTTTCAAACCCAAGTTATTTGACATTGTTATGGCCTGCTTATCTTCTTTTGACACAATTTCATCTTCTACGGAATCACTGTTCTCTGGTGTTTGTGTTGCACTAATACTGTTGGGCACATTGTCTACAAGTATAGACCTGCCGTGATGACTCTCTTTTGAATCAGTTTCACACTCTATGGAATTCTTCACAATATTTTCTTGAGAACTAAGATTGTCTTCTGCTACTAAAGAAGATTCTTTCTGCTTAACATCTTTTAACACCAGCTCATCATTATCTGAATTGCTGTCTTCTGAGTTCAACCATGGACGCGGTTGCAACACATCTTTAGCCTTGTCTGTATCATTGATTTTAGTGCCCTTCAGATCTCCCTTACCGTCTTCATTTTCACAATGATCTTTGGAAATTGTGTCATCTTTAATTTTAACTGAGTCCTTTTTAGGTTTGGACACATGATTCTTATCTGGGTTAGAAGGTTTAGACCTTGATCTAGTGATAGGCCTTGATACTTCATTATTAGATTCTTTTCCGGAATTATTCTTTTTCTCATTTTTAATAATTTGAGTACCATTTTTAGACTTTACTTTAGATCTCGTATTTGGTTTTAAAACCGGGTCCTCAATAAATGGCTCCTGTGTGTCATTGCTATTCTCTTGTTTGTCACAACAATCATCAGAAGTTTTTGCATCACCTTTGCCAGACATATCCAATTTACTTGTACTAGATTCTTGAAGGTCTTCAGAATACATGTTTGGTCTATTAATATTTTGTTCAACATGTTCAACAGCCACAGAATCTTTAGCTGGTTCAAGTGTCTGTTGAACAAGCTCCTCAGTAACAACATTTTTCCTAGGTAGTTTAGCTTCCTTGGATTTTCCATATTCATCAACTTGCTTAGACTCTGAGGCTTTTTCAGATTCATCAACTTGCTTAGACTCTGAGGCTTTTTCAGATTCAGCAACTAGCTTAGACTCTGAGGCTTTTTCAGATTCAGCAACTAGCTTAGACTCTGAGGCTTTTTCAGATTCAGCAACTTGTTCAGATTCTTTAACCATGTTCGGTTCTTTTGCCCTAGATACTTCAGTTTTGTTAGTCGATTCACCCGTGATGGTTTGTTCAGATTCTTTAACAGATTGTTCACCCGATTCGTTCATATCAGAATTTACTTTGTCAGTACTTTCATTCTGCTCAGTTAAAGTTTCGTTCAGTATTTCTGTTGTTTCAGATACATTAGGTTCGTCAGATGTTTCAGAAAGGGCACTTTCATTTCTTAACACTGGTTTAGCAGATCGGTCACGAGGCGTTTTATTAATTTTTGGTATTCTGAAATTTTGAAATCCATATCCTAAACCTGTTTTGGGGGTGGATACATTACTGTACAGTTTATCAAGTGGTGAAGAATAAACATCTTTGTCTCTATCGTCTCTTCGTGAATGTCTATCTCTATCATCCCTGTGTCTGTTTGATCTATCACTAGCTTTTCTATGAGGAGATTTGTCACGAGAAGGGGACCAAGTCCTTCCTCGACTTGAGGATCTTTCATTGCCATAACGTCTATCACGGCTCCTTGCCCTATCTCGTGGTGGAGATGAACCTCTGTCATATGTCCGTGGATCATACCTAGAAAACCGGCTTCGATCATGATTAGGTAAAACTGATTTACTTGGATTCTCCTTTCGATCAATACTTTCTTCAATACTTTTCCTTCTAGGGTCTCTAGCTGACAATTTCTTCAAAGCATCTGCATCTCTATTTCCTGGCCTTGGAGATTCTGTAACGGTGTTTTCTCTATAATCAATGTCTCTGTTTCTTTGGCCATAATTATTTGCATCAACATCCCTCTGCCATCTATACTTATTATTGTAATTTCTATGATCATCGGGATAGTTGACTTTTCGACATTCAGCCATTTTACCTGATTTCCATTCACCATATGTCATATCTGCTCTTGTCTCATAATTTCGCATATGTCGAGGGTCACTTTGTCTTAAATGGTTGTCATAATACATGGCATGTAACATAGAAGGCATGGCTGCTGCTGGATGCAGGGCATGCGGATGTCCTAAAAGGGAGGAAGCTGGAGTTCCTAAATGTGATTGGCTTGGTGTCCCTAAATATGAAGGAGGTGGTGTTGCTAAATGAGCAGGCCTTTGGAGAGGCTCTCTTTCATAAGGCGTTCCTGGACTATATCCTAAAAGAGAATTATTGTTTGTTGATATGGGTGATGGAATGTACATGTTTCCCATTTCTTGATTTTGCTGAAGCAACAAGGTGTATGGGTCAGCGCGGTAAGGATCAGGTGTGGAACTTCCATCATAACATGGAGATCGCAGAGTGTCTGTGTGCAAGACAACATTGCTATAGGGATTAGCCAGTTTATGATCTAAGGAATGTTCGCTGTGATTGTTTTTAGTGCGGCCAGGGAAAGGCTCATTGTAATGTTGAGGATTTAAATCTGATGTTTTGTTTAACATCCCTCTTCCATTATCAACATTTCCATATGTAAATCCCGGTGAAAGACTACTATTGGGATCCCTCCTTGGATCTTTTGGTGTAGAATTAGGAGGCCAAAAGGAATTTGATATCATGTTTTGATGATGATTGGTAGAATTATTAGTCGTATTATTATACTCGGTAGGAGTGATGCTGATATTATTGATAATAACATTTTGAGCATGTACATTTACTTGCTTCATAGTCTCAGCATTTGCATTCCATAGAGTAAGTTGGGTAGTTTGATTTTGGGGTGACACTTGATTTTGGGGTTGACTCATATTTTCTGATATTCGAATAAGATTATTTACTTCACTTTCTGACAATTTTGATAAGATGTCAGTCGCATCTCTGGGCTTTAATCCTGAAGAGTCTTGGGATTCATTTGCTTGCAAAGTTTGTTTATTTACAGGTTCTGAAATATTTTGATACGAGGAATTTTCTTTTACATTATGAAGTTGATTTGGCTTGTGTTTTGCCTTGACATTAGAACGCTGTGGTTTTTCTTCCTGAATCAAATCAATTAAAGTTCCTGGTTTAAGACTAGCCAGGCGCCCCGGGGGCATCATTTTGTCTTTGTTGATTAGACCCCGTAGAGCTCCACCACTAGATGAACCTACTTTATGTAAAGTGGTTATTTCTTCTGATAATTTGGAGCGTATACTTTCAGCACGAAATTTGGTATCACCTTCAGTAGGGACTTTTGATTGGACATTAATTAATGAAGTGGAATCCGATTCATTTTTGCCAATATGACCTTTGGCAATGTTGTCCTCACTCGGAATACTGCCAGTTAGTAGAGGTTGAGATAAATTTTTATCACGCGGAGATACATTATCTACAGTACCTATTGATTTATTTTTAATTATCTGACTAGCAATAACATTTTCATTTGCATTAGTAATAATAGTACTAATGGCATTTGGGTGATCTTTTGTTAAATCTTTGGTTTCAACATGGTCTTTGGCTTCAACGACACAAGTACTAATAGATAAGGGTTCCTGTCGTGCCAACTGATTTACACTGGCAGTATTAGTTGGTTGTCTATTCAACGGTCTCCAGTCAGTGTCCTTTTGCCAGGGGGGGAGCCTCATGTCCGTGTCCTCAGGAATCTTATAATTTCTCATGTCAATATCGCTCTTAGGGAGTTGTAAAGTATCACTTTTTATCACTGTGAGAGGAGTCTGGGTTGGTAAAGTATTTAATACTTGATTATTTGAAACGGCAGTTGTTGTTTGACACAACTGAGTATTTTCAGTTGACAGTGAAGAACATACTACTGAGGTTGGAGAACTCTTACTCAATGATATGACGTTATTTATTAACTGTGATGAAGGAACATTCTGATTTAATGATGAAACATTAGACATTTTTAACATTTGCATTACATTGCGTTTTATATCTTCTCTATCAGACTCATCAAGCAGTGCTAGTTTATTTATTGGTATATCAGATGGTCTACTTTTAGCCAATTCCAATTTAACATTTCGTTTTATATCCTCCCTATCAGATTTATCAAAGAAAGAAAATTTAGGTTCAGGTCTACCTAATGCTACATTTCCATCTGATTTTGTTTGCATTAACTTTTCTGCTGATCGATTATCCAATCCCGACTTACTTACGAGTTCATTTTCAGGTCGTTTGATCTCACAACTTTCTGGTGGTAGCTCTACAATTTTTACTGGTGGTCTGGGGGCTAGATAACGGTTAGGCCTACTATATTTTTGTTTTACATTCTCCATCACCATATCTAAAGTGGAACTGAACGGGCTTATCGTTTCTATGACACTGCATGATGGAATCGGAGGGATCTTGTTGCCCTTGTTCTGTGTGGTTGATTGGGTCTTGTTGTCCTTGTTCTTTGTGGTTGATTGGGTCTTGTTGTCCTTGTTCTGTGTGGTTGATTGGGTCTTGTCCTTGTTCTCTGTGGTTGATTTTGGTAATTTGTTTGAATATTTGGATACAAGTCTAGTTTGCATCAGAGATCGCAAATTTCTAACACTCTTCTCCAGTCGCAAACTGTCTTCAACTTGGTTTTGTTTGTTCAGATCCAGTCTTGACATGCCATATGTGTCTGTAGGTGTCCCGATTTTCTGTACACGTCGTTCATAACATGGTGATGTTGGCAGCCTTCGTACAATTCTAATTTCCTCTTCAAACTGTTGCTCCCGACTCTGCCTTCTTGCTATTATTTGATTTCGCAAGTCTGATCTTTCGTCACTTGTGAAATTATCGATTTTCGTAACGATCCTGGCGGGTATATCGCAAACCATTCTACTTTTCACTGGTTCAGCACCACTGAACGATCCAGACTCTTCCATTTTCCTCTGCTGCTGCATTCGATTATGGTACATCTGAGACATCGGTGATTTAGGAGCATTAGCAAATTTTTCCTCAGCAGACATTTTCTTCCTTGGTTTTTGAAAAGATAAAGATCCTTCTTTGGCAGGATAATTTTCTTCCTTGATTCCATGTTGCTTGTTTACAGTCCTCAATAATATTTTTAGAACTTTCTCTGTTCGTATTGCACTCCTAAGCGTCAACTTCTTGGTGGGGTTTTCAATTGTTCGGTACAGACTTTTCAGTTTGGTGCAGACTGTCTGGCATACTTCGTCTTCCTTATTGCTTTTCTTGAGCAATTTATTTATAAGAGGCAAGTAGGTTTTCAATTCTCTCATCTTCCGTTCAACCAAAACATCTTCATTGCCGCCAAACACGCTTGACTCCTCCTCCTCTTCGTCTTCACTCGGGCTGTCTGCTTCAAACATTTTTGCAGTCTTTAATTACTTGTTTAAACTATGTTAATATAGTTTATAAGGCTTCTTCTTACACAGTTACATTTAAATTATTATTTACACACAAAATTTATCAAAATCGTCCAAAAAATACTATAAATTAACTTCGTTTCTGATCATAAACATCTCTTGAATGGCAATTCTACTCGCAAAATGCTTGCTTGC
>Ga0127508_1192359_pt1 | contig 18783 bp, 19 predicted proteins | sample S1TSphfallaxMT_3_FD_94195 | JGI IMG/M metagenome (GOLD analysis project Ga0127508, IMG submission 94195) | Peat moss associated microbial communities from Sphagnum species from Minnesota, USA - S1T2_Fd - Sphagnum fallax MT (Eukaryote Community... | ecosystem: Host-associated > Plants > Peat moss... | reverse complement strand
TTGTAGAAATACATGAATCATTAACAAATAAAATTTGTTTTAGTAATTCAGTTACTGAAATTTATACTAGAAAAAATAGTAGTATAGATTATATGAAAATTCATAATAATTTATCTTTTTTCTATTTAAGAGATAAAACTTTTTTGACACAAAAAAAAAATAGTACTTGTAGTATAAGTACTTTTTCATTTGAAGGAAGATTATTAATTAATAATATTAAATTAATTAATTTAGGAAATTATTCAAAATTTAATGTAAATGGACTTACAATCATAAAAAAAAAATCATTAAATAAATTAATTTATAATAAAACATTAATAGACCATTTATATCCTAATTGTGAAAGTTATCAAACTTATAAATCTATTTTATACGGAAGATCAAAAGTATTTTTTTGGGGTAAAATGAAAATTCATAAAAAAGCAAATCATATAAATGCTTTACAAAAAGCTAATAATATTTTAATTAATAAAAATGCATTTGTTTATTCAAAACCTGAATTAGAAATTTATACAGATAATGTTAAATGTTCGCATGGAAGTACTATAGGTAAAATAGATAAAAATAAGATTTTTTATATCTGCTCTAGAGGAGTTATAAAAACTGTAGCAAAATCAATACTTATATTTCTTTTTTCTAAAGAAATACTAAAAAAAATAAATATAAAATATTTAATAAAAAAAATTATAATTAATTATTTGGATAATAATTATATTAATTTAATGTAAAAAATGTTATCTAAAATAGATATAAAAAATCTAAGAAAGGAATTTGCTATTTTTAATTCTAATCTTAATAGTAAAAAATTAATTTATTTAGATAATGCAGCCACTACTCAAAAACCTAATAAAGTAATAAACTCAATAAAAGAATATTATTCAAATATAAATTCTAATGTCCATAGAGGAGATTATTATTTAAGTAATAAAGCTACTGAAAAATTGGAATATAGTAGGATAAAAATAAAAAATTTTATAAACGCTAAATATTCACATGAAATTATTTTTACAAGTGGGGCAACAGAAAGTATTAATTTAATAGCTAATAGTATTTCTTCTTTAATAAAAGAAAAAGATGAAATAATAATTCCATATTCTGAACATCATTCTAATATAATACCATGGCAAATTCTTTGTAATAAAAAAAAAGCATTATTAAAAATAATACCCATAGATTATGATGGAAATCTAAAATTAGATTATTTTAAATCTATTATTTCAAATAAAACTAAATTAATCTCTTTAAGTCATGTATCTAATGCATTAGGAGTTATTAACCCAATTAATGATATTATTTATGAAGCTAAAAAATATAATACGTTAGTATTAATAGATGGTTCACAAGCTATATCTCATATTCCTATAAATATACAAAATATTAATCCTGATTTTTATGTATTTTCAATACATAAAATGTATGGCTCTACTGGAATAGGAGTTCTTTATGGAAAAGAGGAGATTTTAAATCTAATCCCACCATATAAATATGGTGGTGAAATGATAGATAAAGTTTCATTTGAAGAAACAACATATGCAAATTTACCATTTAAATTTGAAGCCGGAACTCCAAATATAGGAGGAATTATATCTACAATAGATGCAATAGCATTTATAGAAAAATATAATATTAAAAATATTAAAAATCATGAAGATCAAATTATTAATTATGCAATAAAATTATTGACTTCTATAGAAGGAATTAAAATCTATGGAGAAGAGAAAAACCGTTCTAGTATTATATCATTTAATATAAACAAAATACATCCATTTGATGTAGGTAAAATCTTAGATAATTTTGGTGTAGCAGTAAGAACTGGAAATCATTGTGCACAACCTATAATGGATTTTTTTTCTATTCCTGGAACTATAAGAATAAGTTTTGCTATATATAATACATTTGAGGAAATAGATTATTTATATAAAATAATAATAAAAATTATCAATTCGTTTAATTTTTAAAAAAAAATATTTTATATACATATTTATATATGTAAATTTAAACATTATGAATAAAAAAAAAAAAAATAATTAAAGTTTTAGAATTTACTACTGTTAATGAATTAGCATCAATAATGAATATTGATTCAATAAAAATTATAAAAAGTTGTATTTCATTAGGAATAATGGTAACTCGTAATCAACGATTAGATGCAGAAACTTTAACTTTAGTGGCATATGAATTTGGTTATTCTGTAGAATTTGTTGATACAGATTTAGAAAAAGATTTTGAAAAAGATCTTAAACCAAGATCTCCTGTTGTTACTATAATGGGGCACGTAGATCATGGAAAAACCTCTTTATTAGATTATATAAGAAAAACTAATATTATAGCTGGAGAATGTGGAGGGATTACACAACATGTTGGAGCATATAATGTTAAATTAAAAAAAGGTAATAGTATTACTTTTTTAGATACCCCAGGTCATGAAGCATTTACCGCTATGAGAGTTAGAGGAACTAAAATAACAGATATAGTAGTTATAGTAATAGCTACAGATGATGATGTAATGCCTCAAACTAAAGAAGCTATTAGCCATGCACAATTAGCTGGTGTACCTATAATATTTGCATTAAATAAAATTGATAAAATTAATTCAAACCCTGATAAAATACGAAGACAATTATCTGATATGAATTTTTTATTAGAAGAATGGGGGGGTAAATATCAATCTCAAGAGATATCTGCTAAACTTGGTAAAGGAATAGATAAATTATTAGAAAAAATTTTATTAGAAGCAGAAATTTTAAATTTAAAAGCGAATCCTAATAAACCTGCTGTGGGTACGGTAATAGAAGCTTTTTTAGATAAAGGGCGAGGGTATTGTACAACAATCCTTATCCAAGGAGGAACTTTAAAGTTAGGAGATTATGTAGTAGCGGGTCCTTTTCATGGAAAAGTAAAAGTTATTTTAGATGAAATAGGAAATAATCTAAAAAAAGTATTACCTTCAAAACCTGGAAAAATTTTAGGATTAAATGGAGCTCCTACTTCTGGAGAAAGATTTAAAGTTTTTAAAAATGAAAAAGAAGCTAAACAATTAGCCTCAAGAAGGAGTAAATTAAAAAAAGAACATAATATACGTTCTAAAACAACTATTACATTAGAGGAAATAGGAAGACGTATAGGAGATTTTAAAGAATTAAAATTAATAATTAAAGGAGATATGGATGGATCAGTAGAAGCTATAACAGATTCATTAGAAAAATTATCTACAGATAGTAGAATAATTAATATTATATATAAAAACATTGGTTTTATAACAGAATCAGATGTTTTGTTAGCAAAAGCGTCTAATGCAATTATTGTTGGTTTTAATGTTAAATGCACATTAAAGGCTAAAATTATTGCCAATAACTTAGAAATAAGATTATACAATATTATATATGATATAATAAATGACTTTAAAAAAGCATTATATGGAATGAATGAAAAAAAAGTTACTGTAATAGGAAATGCTGAAATAATAAATTTCTTTAAAAGAAAGCAAATAGGAACTATTGCCGGATGTTTAATTATAAATGGAAAAATAATACGTAATTCTAAGATACGTTTAATTAGAGACGGAGTAATTATTTATACCGGCGAATTAAATTCTTTAAAAAGATTTAAAGATGATGTAAAAGAAGTAAATAAAGGATATGAATGTGGAATAATTATTAAAGATTATAATGATTTTAAAATTGGAGATATAATTGAATGTTATATTTAACTTTTATTAATAATTTTATTTTGTATATTTATTGATTCTTTATGAATTTCTTGAAATATATTTTCTATAAATTTTTCTGATAAACATAATTTATGTCCTAATGTTTTATATTCTTCTATTAAAGATTTCCACCTTTTAGGTTGAAAAACTACTAAATTGTTTATTTTTTTTATTATTGCTACTTTTTCAGATGATTCCATTCTCTCAGATAATAAATATATCAAATTTTGATCTAATTCAGATATAAGAACTCTTATATGTTCTAATTCTATTTCATTTTTAGAATTTGTTTTTTTAAACAAATCGTTTTTTAAAAATTCTAAAAATTGTTCCGGTATTATTTGTTGTTGAGAATCACTTAATGCTTTATCAGGATTACAATGTGTTTCTACTATGAATCCTTCATATTTAAAACTCATTGCTTGTTTAATTACTTCAAATAAACATTCTCTATTTCCACAAATATGCGATGGGTCGCATAACATAGGTATATTTGGATATAATTTTTTAAATTTTAATGCTAAACTCCAATTAGGAGTATTACGATATTTTCTACTTTTATAAGTAGAAAAACCACGATGTATAACTCCTATATTTTTAATTCCTTGATTAATTAATCTTTCTAAAGCTCCAATCCATAAATCAATATCAGGATTTATAGGATTTTTAACTAAAATAATTTTATTTGTATTTTTTAATGCTTCTGATATTTCTTGTACAGTAAATGGATTAACTGTACTTCTAGCTCCTATCCAAATTATATCTATATTATATTTTAATGCTAGTTCTACATGAGAAGAATTAGCAACTTCTGTTGCTGTTAAAAGACCTGTTTCTTTTTTTACTTTATTTAGCCATTTTAAGCCAATCTGCCCTATACCTTCAAAACAATTTGGTCTAGTTCTTGGTTTCCATATTCCTGCTCTAAAAACTTGGATATAATTTTTATCTAATTTTTTAGCTGTTTCTAGTACTTGATTTTCAGTTTCTGCACTACATGGACCTGATATAATCAGAGGCTTTTTAAAGCTATTTATCCAATTTTGTTCTATATTTTTCATTTTTTTTAATTTAATTTTTATATTCTCCTATTACGTAAAAATAATTATTTATTTTATTTATTTCTTTTTTCATAAAAAAAAAATTATTAATATTAAAAAATTTTATATCTATAAAAAATAGATATTCCCATGGTTTTTTTTTAATTGGAAAAGTTTGAATACTTGTAATATTTATATCATAATATGATATTATATTTAATATTTTAGATAATTCTCCGATTAGATTTTTTAATCTAAAATAGAAAGAAGCTTTATCAAAAATAGAAATTTTTTTATATTTATGATTATTATTGATAATAAGAAACCTTGTAAAATTTTTATTAACAGTTTGTATATTTTTATCTACAATTTTTAAATTATACGCAGTAGCAGCTTCTGAAGAAGCTATAGCTCCTATATAATAATTTTTATTTTTAAATATAAAAGAAGCGGCTTCTGCTGTATCTACAGATTCAGAAATTTTTATATTTCTATATTTAGAAATATAATTTTTACATTGTAATATAGCCATAGTATGGGATATAATTTTTTTTATATTTTTAATATTACTATTTTTTAGTATTAATAAATTATGATTAATAGGTAGATATATTTCTCTACTTATTTTAAGATTATATAATTTTATTAAAAAAAAATTATATATTAACACACCTGCAATAGAATTTTCTATTGCTATAACCCCTATATCTGCTGTAAATTTTGATACAAAATGTGTTAATTCATTAAATGTTTTACATTCTATAATATCATAATCTATTTTAGAGAAAAGTTTTTTAGTAGCAATTTCATGAAAACAACCTTTTATACCTTGAATAGCAATTTTTTTTTTCATAAAAATGTTTTACATTTTAAACCAAATTATTATGAATTAAATATTCCAATATTTGAACTGCATTTGTAGCAGATCCTTTACGTAAATTATCAGAAACTATCCACATGTTTATAGATTTTGTTTTAGACATATCTCTTCTAATCCTTCCAACAAATACATTATCGTTTCCTTCACAAAGAATGGGCATAGGATATATATTATTTTTAATATTATCCATTAATATTAATCCATTTGTATTTGATAATATCTGACGTAAATCATTTATATAAAAATCATTTTTAAATGATAAATTAACACTTTCAGAATGACCACCTACCACAGGAATACGTACTGCCGTAGCGGTAATTCTTATATTTTTATCATTAAAAATTTTTTTTGTTTCATTTATTAATTTTAATTCTTCTTTAGAATAACCATAAAAAGAAAATATCTCACAATGAGGAATAGCATTTCTATTTATTTTAAAATTATAATTTTTTTTAAAATTTAAAAAATTTTCCTCATTTATTAGTTGATCTAATCCTTTTTTTCCTGATCCTGTAACAGATTGATAAGTAGATATTACTATACGTTTTATTTTATATTTTTTATGTAATGGGTGTAAAACCATAACTAATTGGATTGTAGAACAATTAGGATTTGCAATTATCTTATCTTTTTTTTTAAGAATATTTCCATTTATTTCAGGTACTATAAGTTTTTTATATTTATCCATCCGCCAGGCGGAGGAATTATCTATTAATAGAGTTCCTCTATTTGTAAATTTTATAGCCCATTTTTTTGAAATTTCTGCACCAGCAGAAAAAATAGCTATATCAGGTTTTAAAGAAATTACTTCTTCTATACTTAGAATTTTATATTTTTTTTTTCTAAAAAAAATTTTTTTTCCAATTGATTTATTAGAAGCTACAGGGTAGAATTTATTTATATAAATATTTTTTTCTTCTAAAAGATTTAAAATAACACGTCCTACCATTCCTGTTACTCCTACTATAGCTAAATTCATATTTTAACATTTTTGATATTACTTTTAATTCTATTAGATTTATTTTTATGAATAATTTTTTTTTTTTGCTAATTTATCTATTAAAGATGATATCTTAGGAAAAGCATTATATTCTAATTTTAATTTCTTTATTGCTGTTTTAGTAGATTTTAAAACAAATTTATTTTGTAATCTTTTTAAATTGTTTTTACGTATTTGTTTTAAGGCGGATTTAGTATTTGCCATATTAATTTCTCATTAAGTAGCCCATAGGGGAATCGAACCCCTCTTTTCAGAATGAAAATCTGATGTCCTTACCAATAGACGAATAGGCCAACAAAATAATGTATTATATTTTGTTTTTTTTTAAAAAAAAACCTATTGATTTTAAATCAACCCAAAAATTAGGATAAGATTTAGATACTACATTATAATTTAATATTGATATAGGATATCTAATTCCTAATGTAGAAAATGACATTGCCATCCTATGATCATCATAAGTAGAAATATAAATTTCTTTTTTTTTAATTTCATTAATATGAAATAATTCTATACTAGAATTAGTTATAATACTTTTTACCCCTAATTTAGATAATTCATTTTTTAATGCATTTAATCTATCTGTTTCTTTAATTTTTAGAGTTTCTAATCCTCTTAAAACACATTTAATTTTTAATCCAGTACAAGTTACTACTATAGTTTGTGCTATATCTGGAGTTGAATTCAAATCAATATCTATTGAATTCAAATCAATATCTATTAATTTTTTTAAATTAATTTCATTATTCTTAAATAAAGTTTTTACATTAAAAAAATTTTCATATATATTTGATATGATACTATCACCTTGAATATTTTTTTTATTAAAAAATTTTAAATTTAAATCAGCTGTTTTAGAAAGAGCTACTAAAGAATAATAATATGAAGCTGAACTCCAATCAGATTCTATTATTATTTTAATTTTTTTTTTAAATTTTATATTTTTAATATAAATAATATTTTTATTCCACAAAACATTTATTCCCAGTTTTTTTAAAACTTTCAATGTCATTTTAATATAAGAGATAGAAGTAATTTTATTTGATAAATAGATTTTTAATCCATTTTCAAATTTTGATGCTATTAACATAAGAGCACTTATATATTGACTACTTATATTTGCATCTATATTAATTTCCCCCCCTAATAATTTTTGACCGATTATTCTCAATGGGGGATATCCATTTTTTTTTTCATAAAAAACATTTCCTCCTAATTTTTTTATAGTTTCTACTAAAATAGAAATAGGTCTTTCTTGCATTCTATATGATCCAGTTAATATAACTTCTCTATTTTCTTTTATAGAAAAAAATGCTGTTAAAAATCGCATAGCAGTTCCAGAATGTTTTATGTTAATTAACTTTTTTTTAGAAAATAAAGCTTTTTTTAAGATAAAAGTATCGTCAGAATTTGAAATATTTTCTAACTCAATTATATCAGGATATAATGCTTTTAATATCAAAAATCTATTTGATTCACTTTTAGATCCAGTAATATTAACATTACCATTTATATAAAAATTATTTTTATATATTTTAATATAATACATTGTATTAAATATTATTATTTATAATTTTTGTTCTAGAAATCTTTACTCCAGATAAAAGATATTTTTGATAATAAATTCCCTCTTTTAAAAAAAAAGATTTTACAGTGCAGGTAGGTTGTGCTCCTTTAATTAACCAATTAACTGCTTTCTCAACATTAATTGATATAGTATATGGATTAGTGTTAGGATTATAAAAACCAATTTTTTCTATAAATTTTCCATTTCTAGGAGAACGAGAGTTAGAAACTACAATAGTATAAAAAGCTTTTTTTTTTCTCCCTTTTCTTTGGAGCCGAATTTTTATTGACATATTTTTAAAAAATTTATTTTGCTTAAGCAGACCCGTAGGGATTTGAACCCCAACTAACAGAACCAAAATCTGCTGTGCTACCATTACACAACGAGTCTTAGCTGATATTCCTTCTTTTATCACAAAAACCAGAATTGATTACCTCATAAACCATATGATGTAATCCTTTAATTCCAATATCTCCAAGTGTTTTTTCATATATTTTTAAATAATAGGAATTGTTTTCTTTCTTTCAAAGAAAATTAAATTATATTGCAATTAAATAAATAAAATTATGTTATCAGATAGGATTCTTAATATGGGATATTCTAAAACATTAGAAATGACTTCTAAAGCAAGAAAATTAAAAGAATTAGGATATAATGTAATAAATTTAAGTGTAGGGGAACCTAATTTTTATCCTCCATCTTTTATTTTAGATGCAGCTAAAAAAGCTATAGATGAAGGATATCATTATTATACTCCTGTATCGGGAATTTTAGATCTTAAAAAAAAAATATGTAATAAATTTAAACGTGATAATAATATTAATTATAATATCTCACAAATAGTCATAAGTAATGGAGTTAAACAATCAATTATAAATTTATTTTTATCATTATTAAATAAAAATGATGAAGTTATAATACCTTCTCCTTATTGGGTAAGTTATTATGAAATGGTAAAATTTTGTCAAGCTAAACCTATTATTATACCAACTACAATAGAATATGATTTTAAAATTACTTCTAAACAATTAGAAACTGTAATTAGTTCTAAAACTAAAATATTTATATTTAATTCTCCTTGTAATCCTACAGGAAGTGTTTACTCTAAAACAGAATTAAAAAATATAGTAAAGATATTATCTAAATATTCTAAGATTATTATTATTTCTGATGAAATATATGAGTATATTATATATGAGAAAAAACATATAAGTATTGCTTCTTTTACTGAAATTTATAATCAAACAGTTACATTAAATGGTCTTTCTAAATCATTTGCTATGACAGGATGGAGGGTAGGATATATGGGAGCTCCAGAGTGGATTGCTAAAGCTTGTGATAAAATACAAGGTCAAACCACATCATGTGTAAATGCTATAGCACAACGTGCTTCTATTGTAGCATTAACATATAATCCTAAATTATTATTAAGTAATCTTATATCTGAATTTAAATTTCTAAGAGATTTAGTAATCAATATTATAAATAATATTCCTCAATTTAAATTGAAAACTCCAGAAGGAGCTTTTTATATATTTATAGATATTTCTCCTTTATTAGAAGATAAAAAATATAATTCATATATTAAATCATCAAATGATTTTGCAATGTATTTACTTAATAAATGTCATATAGCTACAGTTTCAGGAGAGTCTTTTGGGTATAAAAATGGCCTTAGGATATCATATGCTAATTCTAAAGAGAATATTATTGAAGCTTTTAATAGAATTAAAAAATTCTTAAAATAATGGCACACCCTAAAAGGAAACAATCTAAATCTAGAAAGAATAAAAGAAGAACTTATTACACTATTTATAGTAAAAAATTAGGAATAGATATAAAAACTAAACAGTTCCATCTCTATCATAGAGCACATTGGTATGAAAAAAAATTATTTTATAAAGGCAAATTATTATTTAATAAAAATAAATACATTTTTTTTTTAAGTAAATCATTAATTTTAAATTATAAATATTTTAATTTATTTAAATATTTATTAATAAATAAATATGATTTTTTTTAAATCTAAAACATTTTTTTTATAGATAAAATAATATCATTTTTATTAGGATACCAATTTTTTATTAAATTATTAGCATAAGGTGCAGGAGTATCTTGTCCTGTTATTCTTTTAATTGGAGCATCTAAATAATCAAAAGCTTCTTGTTGAATAACATAAGCTATTTCAGAAGAAATAGCAGCAAATGGCCAAGATTCTTCTAATAAAAGTAATCTATTGGTTTTTTTTATAGAATTAATAATAGTATTATAATCTAACGGACGTATAGTACGTAAATCTATAATTTCTACACTTATATTTGTTTTTTCAAGTTCTAAAGCAACATCTAAAGCTATTTTTATTATTTTCCCAAAAGTAACGATTGTTACATCATTGCCTTTTTTTTTACATTAGCTACACCTAATGGGAGAGTATATTCTTCAATAGGAATAATCATTTTATCTCCATACATTTGTTCAGATTCCATAAAAATGACTACATCATTATCACGTATTGATGATTTTAAAAGACCTTTGGCATCATAAGGATTAGAAGGAATAACTACTTTTAAACCTGGACAATTAGCATACCAACTTTCAAAAGATTGAGAATGTGTAGAACCTAATTGTCCGGCAAAACCTGTTGGTCCTCTAAAAACTATCGGAATATTCCATTGTCCTCCACTCATTTGCCTTATTTTAGCAGCATTATTAATTATTTGATCCATAGCTACTAATGAAAAATTAAAAGTCATAAATTCAATAATAGGACGACACCCATTCATAGCTGATCCAATACCTATACCAGAAAATCCTAATTCAGATATTGGAGTATCAATGATTCTTTTGGAACCAAATTCTTTTAGCATTCCTTTAGAAGCTTTATATGCTCCATTATATTCTGCTACTTCTTCTCCCATTAAATATATGGTTTCATCTCTTCTCATTTCTTCACTCATAGCAGCGGCTATAACTTCTCTAAAAGTCATTTCTTTCATAATCAGAAAAGAAAAATTTTATAATATAATTAATTTTTAAAATTGTGAATAGGTTTGAAATAATATTTAGATTAATAATTAAATTATTATTTTTAATATTTAAATTAACGAAATATATTTTATATAAATTATTTTTAAAATAACCAAGAAATCATAAAGTATGCTATGCTACTTACATAAATACGATAGCAATATTTCTTTACGAGAAGATTTTTTTAATCTTTTAATTGCATGCATTTCTATTTGTCGGCAACGTTCTCTAGTTAATCTTAATATAAATGCTATTTTTTCTAAATTCATAGAAAAACATCCTAATCCATAATGTAATGTAATTATTTGAGATTCTCTTTCTGAAAGAGTTTCTAATAACATTTTTATATCTTGTTGAAGAGATTCTTTTTCTAAAGAGTCATCAGTTTTAGGTGATTCATAAATTGTTATCACATCATATAAATTAGAATTATCTCCCTCTCCAAGAGGGGCATCTAAAGATGTATGTTTAATTGAATTTATTAGAGCTTCCTCAACATCTTTTTCACTGACATTTAAATAGTCACTAATATATTTTATTGATGGAGGCATTTTAAGTTTTTGTTCTAATTTAGAATATGTTTTATTAACTTTATTATAAAAAGCTAGTTTGTTTGTAGGATAACGTACACAACGAGCTTTATCTGATATAGCTTGTAATATAGATTGTCTTATCCACCATACACAATAAGAAATACATTTAAATCCTTTTCTTTCATCAAAACGATTTATTCCTTTTATAAGACCAAAATTTCCTTCATTAATTAAATCAGATAAACTTAAACCTTGATTTTGATATTGTTTTGCTACAGAAATTACAAATCTTAAATTAGCTTTAACTAAATTATCAAGTGCGTATTTTTTTATTCCCTTTTTAGAGAATTTTTTTATTAATACTGCGGTTAATTTTTTTATTTTTACTAAACTTTTTTTTTTAATTTTTTTGAATATTGATTCTATTTCAGAATTAGAAATATATCCTACTCGAGCTAATTTAGCCAAAAAAAATTCTTCTTCTTTACTTAATAATGGTATATTACTTATTTCAAGTAAAAATTTTTCTAAAGACTCAGATTCCCCATTAGGAATAGTTATAATGTTTTGTTTTTTCATATTTAATTTAAAAATAAAGAATTACGAGAAAAAATCATTTTATGAGATAATTTAATTTTTCCAAATTTATTATTTTTTCCCAAATATTTTACAGAGATTATATCTCCTATTCTTATAAAACTTTCTACTTTAGTTAATCTTTTCCAAGAAATTTCAGATATATGTAATAACCCTTCTACAGATTTAGATATTTCAACAAAAATACCAAATTTTTTTATATTTTTAACTTTAGCTTTATAAATTTTTCCTACTTTAGGAACAAAAGTAATGTTTTTTATTTTTAAAATTGCTATTTTTAGTTTTTTTTCATTTTTTCCTAAAATTTCAATTACACCTAAACTACTTTTTTCTTTTATTTTAATATTAGTTTCTGTAGAAAATTGTATTTCTTGTATTATTTTTCCTCCAGAACCAATTACAGCTCCTATAAATTTTTTTGGGATATAAAAAGTATAAATTTTAGTAGCTGTAATCTTAAGTGATTTTTTAGGACAATTTAAAGTTGTAAGCATCTTTTTTATTATAAATAATAACCCTTTTTTTGCTTTAAAAATTGTATTTGATAATACATCATAAGTAATTCCAGATATTTTAATATCCATTTGACATGCTGTCATACCATATTCAGTACCTGTAATTTTAAAATCCATATCCCCTATATAGTCTTCATCTCCTAATATATCTGAAAGAATTATGGCTTCACCTGTTAAATAATTCATAATTAACCCCATAGATATTCCTGAAACAGGTCTTTTTACAGTAATACCTGCATCCATTAATGCTAGTGTACTAGCACATACAGTAGCCATAGAAGAAGATCCATTTGATTCTAATACATCTGATACCACTCTTATAGTATAAGGAGTTTGTATTATATTTTTTAAAGCACGTTGAGCTAAATTTCCATGTCCAATTTCACGTCTTGATACTCCTTTTAAGGATTTAATTTCTCCAGTTGAAAAAGGAGGGAAATTATAATGTAAGTAAAATCTTTGTTTAGCTCGCAAAATAGCATTATCAATTTTATTAACATCTAATGATGAACCTAAAGTAACTGTAGATAATGCTTGTGTTTCTCCTCTTGTAAAAATTGCAGATCCATGTACACCAGGCAAACAATCTACTTGACTACAAATATTTCTAATATCATCTAATGATCTACCATCTAAACGAATATTTTCTTTAAAAAGAAGATTTTTTATTATTTCTTTTTTTATTTCATCAAAGATAATATCTATTTCAAGATTATTAATTACAATGCTTTCATTATAAAAATGAAATTTTATTTTTTTAAAAATATTATCAATTTGTTTTGAACGTTTTTGTTTAAATAAACAACTTTTATAGATATAATAAATCTCTTCATAATAGAAAAATTTTATTTTTTCTTTTATATAAAAAACGTTTAAATTAAAATTTATATATTTATAATAACAATTATACAATTCAATATCGTATAATTTTTTATTAATAAATTTTTTATTTTTAGTAATTAAACTAATTTGAGCTTCAATTTGTAATTGAATACACTTATGTGCTTTAACTATTGCTTCCATCATTTCTATTTCAGAGATCTCTCTCATTTCTCCTTCTACAAGAATAATATAATTATTAGTACCTCCTACTATTAAATCTAAATCTGATTTTTTCATTTCTTCAATCCCAGGATTAATAATAAATGCATCATTAATTCGTATTATACGAACTGTTGATACAGGCCCCTTAAAATAAACTTCTGATATAGAAACCGCAGTAGAAGCTACTAATCCAGCTAATCCATAAGGCAATACATTTCTATCATATGATAACAAAGATATCATTATTTGTATTTCATTATAATAATTGGCTTTAAAAAGTGGACGTAATAAACGATCTACTAATCTCATAGTTAATATTTCTTCATCAGAAGGCCTACCTTCACGTTTTATATATCCACCTGGAATTTTTCCGCCAGCTGAATATTTTTCTCTATAATCGATAGTAAGAGGTATAAATTTAAAATCCTCTTTGTATTCTTTGTAAATTACTACAGTGGCTAATAAGCTAGTATTTCCCATACGAACTACAGCCGATCCATTAGCTTTACGAGCTAATTCTCCAGTTTCTATGCTTAAAGCACGTCCATCTTCTAAAAAAAGATTTTCTTTTATTAATTCTGGGATCATTAAATTTTCATAATTGAGTATTCTTTTTTTTTTCTATATATTTAAGTAACTTTTTTCTTTTAGAAACTAAAATTTGTAGAGATCTTTCTGTATTAAAATCCTTTTTATTATATTTAAGATGATTTGTTATATTTTTTATTTTAAATGTTAATAAAGCTATTTGTACTATACAGTTACCAGTATCAGATTCTGATGATCCATAATTTTTAATTATTAATTTTTTTTTATTTGAATTTAAATACATTTTAATAAATTTTTTTAGTATTTTTTACTATAGTAATATTTTATAAAATAATAATTATGAGAAAAAAAATTCATCCTGACAATTATAGAATTGTTGTATTTAAAGATATGACTAGTAATAAAAGTTTTTTTTGTAAATCAACTATTAAAACAAAATATAAAATAAATTTAAATGGTAAAGAATATCCATTATATAAAATGGAAATATCAAGTTATTCTCATCCTTTTTATACAGGACATATTAAATATGTAGATGCTACTGGTAGAATAGATAAATTTAATAAAAAATATAAATTATAAATAAATGCCAACTATACAACAACTTGTAAGAAAAGGGAGAAAGAATATAAAAAAAAAAAGTAAATCTATGGCTTTAAATTGTTGTCCTCAACGTAGAGGAGTATGTACTAGGGTATATACAACGACTCCTAAAAAACCTAATTCTGCAATGAGAAAAGTAGCACGAGTTCGTTTAACAAATGGAAAGGAAGTAAATGCATATATTCCAGGAGAAGGACATAATCTTCAAGAACATTCTATTGTCTTAATAAGAGGTGGAAGAGTAAAAGATTTACCAGGTGTTCGTTATCATATAATACGTGGAGCTTTAGATACTGCGGGAGTTAAAGATAGAAAAAAAGCTCGGAGTAAATATGGAGCAAAGTGTTCTAACAAAATAAATAAAAAATGAGAAAATTAAAATCAAAAATAAAAAATTATCAACCTGATCCTATATTTAAAGATCCTTTAGTAACGCGATTTGTAAATCATTTAATGAAAGATGGTAAAAAAACTATAGCTTATAGGATATTTTATAATTGTATTTCTGAAATAGAAAAAACAAAAAAAAATGGTTTAAAAATCTGGAAAGAAGCATTAGATAATGTAATGCCTCATGTAGAAGTTAGAAGTAGACGTATTGGAGGTTCTAATATACAAGTACCTACACAGATCCCACCTTATGTGAAGGTAACTAAAGCCATGAAATTATTGATTAGTTGTGCTCGTGAAAGAAATGAAAAAAAAATGTCTAAAAAATTAGCAGAAGAAATTTTATCTGCTTCTAAAAAAGAAGGAGCTGCGTTTAAAAAACGTGAAAATATTCATAAAATGGCTGAAGCTAATAAAGCATTTTCTCATTTTAAATTTTAAAAAAACTTATAAAAGTATGAAAAATAATTTAAAATATACAAGAAATATAGGTATAGCTGCACATATTGATGCAGGAAAAACTACAACTACAGAACGTATTTTATTTTATACTGGAATAAATCATAAAATAGGTGAAGTTCATGATGGAACAGCTACTATGGATTGGATGGAACAAGAACAAGAAAGAGGAATAACAATAACTTCTGCGGCTACAAAATGTGAATGGTTATATAATAATAACATTTATAAAATAAACATTATTGATACGCCAGGTCATGTTGATTTTACGGTAGAAGTAGAAAGATCTTTAAGAGTTTTAGATGGTATGGTAGCATTATTTAGTGCAGTAGATGGTGTAGAACCACAATCAGAAACAGTTTGGAGACAAGCAGATAAATATAAAGTACCTAGAATAGGTTTTGTAAATAAAATGGATAGACAAGGAGCGGATTTTTTTAATGTATGTGAACAAATTAAATCTAATTTAGGTGCTAATTGTTTGATATTACAGATCCCTATTGGGATAGAAGATAATTTTCAAGGAGTTGTAGATATTATTTCTAAAAAAGCTATAATTTGGGATTCAAAAAACTATGGCACATCCTATAATATAAGAACTATTCCTGAAGGATTATTAGAATTAACTAATAAATATAGAAATCTTTTGATAGAAACTATATCTGAATATGATTATGATATAATGGGAAAATATTTTTCTAATCCTAATGAAATATCAGAAAATGATATTATATCATCTATAAAAAAATCTACAATAAATCTTGATATTGTTCCGATTATTTGTGGATCCTCTTTTAAAAATAAAGGAGTACAAGTAATGTTAGATGCTATCTGTAGATATTTACCATCTCCAATTGATATAAAGGGAACAAAAGGTATAAATCCAAAAACAGAAAAAGAAGAAATACGTCAACATAATTCTAAGGAACCTTTTTCTGCTTTAGCGTTTAAAATAGCCACTGACTCTTTTGTAGGTCGTTTAGCTTTTTTTAGAGTCTACTCGGGCCAATTAAAGTCTGGAACATATATTTTGAACTCTCGTTCAGGAAATAAAGAACGTATATCAAGAATATATCAAATGCATGCTAATAAACAAAACCCTGTAAATCTTATTGAAGCTGGAGATATAGGGGCTGCAGTAGGATTTAAAGATATAAAAACTGGAGATACTTTATGTGACGAAAATTATCCAATAATATTTGAAAATATATCATTTCCTGATCCAGTAATTGGGTTAGCTATTGAACCAAAATATAAATCTGATATAGATAAAATGAGTTTAGCTTTATCTAAATTATCAGAAGAAGATCCAACTTTTATAGTACGTAATGATAAATATACTGGCCAAACAATAATATCAGGTATGGGAGAATTACATTTAGAAATTATTTTAGATAGAATGGAAAGAGAATTTAAAGTAAAAGTTAATAAAGGTAATCCTCAGGTAGAATATAAAGAAGCATTAACTAATTCTATTGAGCATAGAGAAATATATAAAAAACAAACTGGAGGACGAGGTAAATATGCTGATATTTTATTTAAATTAGAACCTGGAAAAAAGGGGGCTCAAGGATTGGAGTTTATAAATAAAGTAAAAGGAGGAAATATTCCAAAAGAATATATCCCGTCAATAGAAAAAGCTTTTAAAGAAGCTATGAAGAATGGCCCTTTATATGGATATGAAATAAATAATGCAAGAATTATATTAATAGATGGTTCATATCATTCTGTAGATTCTGATCAATTATCTTTTGAATTAGCTAGTAAAATTGGATTTAAAAATGCAGCAAAGAAGACAAATCCTATTATTTTAGAACCTATAATGAAATTAGAAGTATTAACTCCTCCAGAAAATATGGGTAATATTGTAAGTGATATAAATAGAAGAAGAGGGATTATACAAGGTATGGAAGAAAATCGAAGTAATTCAAAAATAATAAAAGCTCTTGTTCCTTTATCAGAATTATTTGGATATGTAACTATTTTACGTACATTATCTTCTGGAAGAGCTACTTCTACAATGGAATTTTATAAATATAAACCAGCTCCATATAATATTTTAAATAAAAAATGAATTTATTATGAAAATAAAAATGAAATTAAAATCATATGATTATTATTTATTAGATAAATCTGTTTTTACAATAGTAAAATTTGTAATTTCAACAGGTGCAAAAGTAAATGGTCCAATACCATTACCAACTAAAAAAAAAATTTATACTGTTTTAAGATCTCCTCATGTTCATAAAAAATCTCGAGAACAATTTAAATTATCAAGTTATACAAGGTTATTAGAAATATGTAATGCTGGACCTAATACTGTAGATGCTTTAATAAAATTAGAATTAGCTAGTGGTGTTGAAGTAGAAATAAAAGTATAATTATTATGTCAGGAATAATAGGTAAAAATATTGGTATGACTAGTATGTCTGATGAATTAGGATTTAATGTTCCATGTTCTATAATAGAAGCAGGTCCATGTATTGTTTTACAAATAAAAACTAAAGAAAAAGATGGATACGATTCTTGTCAATTAGGTTTTTATGAAAAAAAATATAAAAACACAAATAAACCATTGTTATTTTTTTTTAAAAAATTTAAATCTACACCTAAAAAAAAAATATTTGAATTTCCTATAAAAGGAAATATAAAATCGGGAAATATAATAAAATTAAATATTTTTCATGAAAATGAATTAGTTAATATTACTGGTATTTCGAAAGGTAAAGGATTTCAAGGTGTTGTTAAACGTCATGGATTTTCAGGTGTAGGAGAAAGGTCTCATGGGCAACATAATAGAGCTAGAGCTCCTGGATCTATAGGAGCAGGTTCTGACCCTTCAAGAGTATTTAAAGGTACTAGAATGGCAG
>Ga0127508_1012327_pt1 | contig 22419 bp, 21 predicted proteins | sample S1TSphfallaxMT_3_FD_94195 | JGI IMG/M metagenome (GOLD analysis project Ga0127508, IMG submission 94195) | Peat moss associated microbial communities from Sphagnum species from Minnesota, USA - S1T2_Fd - Sphagnum fallax MT (Eukaryote Community... | ecosystem: Host-associated > Plants > Peat moss... | reverse complement strand
TAATTACTTTAATTACTTTAATTACTTTAATTACTTTAATTACTTTAATTACTTTAATTACTTTAATTACTTTAATTACTTTAATTACTTTAATTACTTTAATTACTTTAATTACTTTAATTAACTTATTATTTAAATTAAATTAAATTAAATTAAAAAAATGAATTATTCAATTGAATTTAAAAAATATGCTATTAGTTCAAAAACTATAAATAGTAGTAAAATTGATGATTATATAAAATCAATGACTCCATACATAATGGAAGAAAGAAAGTATAATGTATCTCAAATGGATGTCTTTTCAAGATTAATGATGGATAGAATTATTTTTTTAGGAACACCTATAGATGATCAAATAGCTAATATTATACAAGCTCAATTATTATTTTTACAATCTTTAGATTCCAATAAAGGGATTCAAATATATATTAATTCTCCTGGAGGTAGTGTTTATTCTGGATTAGGTATTTATGATACTATGCAAATTTTAAAACCAGAAATATCTACTATATGTACAGGAATAGCTGCTTCTATGGCAGCTATTTTACTTTGTTCTGGAAAAAAAGGTAAAAGATCTATTTTAAAACATTCTAGAGTTTTAATTCATCAACCTATTGGTTACGCTAAAGGCCAATCATCAGATATGGAAATAACTGTACGTGAAATTTTAAAATTAAAAGAAGAACTTAATAAGATTATAAGTGAACATACTAATCAACCATTTGAAAAAGTACAAAAAGATTCTGATAGAGATTATTGGATGACTTCTGAAGAAGCTAAAAATTATGGTATTGTTGATGAAATTTTATTATAAAAACGAATAAATTGAATACTAATTCAAGTTCTCCTAGAGAGATAAAATATTTTTTAGATAAATATGTTATTGGTCAAGAAGACGCTAAAAAAACTATTTCTGTTGCTGTTTATAATCATTATAAAAGAATTTATTATTCATATAAAGCTAAAGTAGAAATAGATAAATCTAATATTTTAATTATAGGTGATACAGGTACTGGAAAAACTCTTATAGCTAAAAGCATTTCTAAATTTTTAAATGTTCCTTTTACAATAGTAGATGCAACTTCACTTACTGAAGCAGGATATGTAGGAGAAGATGTAGAAAGCATTTTAACTAAATTATTACAATCAGCTAATTATAATATTGCTTTAGCAGAAAAAGGTATAGTATTTATAGATGAAATTGATAAAATTTCTAGAAAAAATGATAATCCATCTATTACTAGAGATGTTTCAGGAGAAGGCGTACAACAAGCTTTATTAAAGATATTAGAAGGATCCATTGTTAATGTACCTCCTAATGTAGGGAGGAAACATCCTGAGCAAAAACTAATTAAATTAAATACTAAAAATATTTTATTTATTGCTGGAGGAGCATTTGAGGGATTAAAGAGTATTATATCAAATAGATTAAATCTATCTAGTATAGGATTTAAAAAAAATGTTTCTAAAGATGTAGATAGTAAAGATTTATTAAATTTTGTATCATCACATGATATAAAAAAATTTGGATTAATACCTGAATTAATAGGAAGGTTACCTATTATAACTAATTTAAACTCTCTTTCAAGAGAGTCTTTAAAAAGAATATTATTAGAACCTAATAATTCAATTATAAAACAATATAAAGAACTATTTTTATTGGATAAAATCAAATTAAAATTTACTTATTCAGCTATTGATTTAATAGTTTATAAAGCTATTAAATTAAGTTTAGGTGCAAGAGGATTAAAAACTATTTGTGAAAAAATAATTAAAGATTATATGTTTAATATAGATCTTATAAAAGAATCTCTTCTAATAGATAAATTTGATATTAAATTAAAATTTAAATAATTGAAAAAAAAAGCCACCCCTCTTATGAAGCAATACTATGAGATAAGAAATAAATATCCTGATGATACTATCATATTATTTAGAGTAGGAGATTTTTATGAAATATTTGGAAATGATGCTATAAAATGTTCAAAACTACTTAATATTGCTTTAACAAAACGTAATAAAAATTCATCAATTGAATTAGCTGGATTTCCTTATCATTCTATAGAAAATTATTTACCAAAATTAATTAAATCTGGATTTAGAGTTGCAATATGTGATCAATTAGAAAAAAAACAAATAAAAAACAAAATTATAAATAGAGGTGTAACAGAAATAATAACTCCTGGTGTAATTATTAATAGTGAAGTTTTAGAATCTAAAAAAAGTAATTTTTTAGCATCAATTTCTATTGATAATAGAAAGATTGGTATATCGTTTTTAGATATCTCTACTGGAGAATTTTTTGTTGGAGAAGGATATAGTAATTATGTAGATCAATTTTTGAAAAAATTTAATCCCAATGAAGTTCTTTATAAAAAAGATAAAAAAAAATATTTATTAAAAATAATAGGAAATAAATATTATTCTAATGGAATGGAAGATTGGGTTTTTGATTATTTATCTGCTTATGAAAATTTATTAATGCATTTCAAAACGAACTCTCTTAAAGTATTTAAGATAGAAAACTTATATAATGGGATAATTGCTGCCGGAGCAATATTAAACTATGTTTGTAGTATATGTAATATTAATATTAGTCATATATCTAGTATAACTAAATTAGTAGAAAATGAATATGTTTCATTAGATGATTTTACATTAGAAAATTTAGAAATAATAAAATCAAAAAATGAAAAAGCTATAACATTAATAAATATATTAGATAATACTATTTCTCCTATGGGAGGAAGATTATTAAAAAAATGGATTACTTTTCCATTAAAAAATCTTTTGGAGATAAAAAAAAGACAGAAAATAGTATATTCATTTATAAAAAATAATAATTTTTATAAAGATATAAACGAAAAATTAATAAATATTTCGGATATAGAAAGATTAACATCAAAAATAGTTTCTTATAAAGTTAATCCACATGAAATAATTTTATTATCAAAATCTTTAAAAAAGATTACAGAAATAAAAAATATACTTTTAAAATCTGAAATTTATGTTTTAAAAAACATTTCATATGAAATGAAAAATTGTGAGAATATATATATTCATATTGAAAAAATATTATCTATGTCTTCTTCTTCTACAAATTCAATAATTTTACCTGGATTTTCTAAAGAATTAGATGAATTGAGAAAAATTATTAATTCAAGTAAAGAATATATAAATAATATATGTAAACGTGAAAAACAAAATACTGGAATCAAAAAACTCAAAATATTATTTAATAATATTTTTGGTTTTTTTATAGAAATTAAAACGAAAGAAAAAGTTCCCAACCATTGGTTACTTAAACAGAAATTATTTAATTGTGAACGGTATATAACAGATGAGTTAAAAAATCATGAAATGAAAATACTTTCTTCTAAAGAAAGGATAGAATCGATAGAAAATAATATTTTTTCTAAATTAATAGATTATATTTCTAAATATACAGATATATTACAACATAATTCTAAAATTATTGCAGAAATAGATATATTTATGTCATTTGCTAAATGTGCAATAGATAATAATTATATATGTCCAGAATTAAATGAATCTTTTAATCTTTCTATAAAAGATGGTAGACATCCTGTAATAGAAAAACAAATATATAATAAATCTTATATTCCTAATGATATTATGATGAATAATAATGATTCTCAAATCATAATAATTACTGGCCCCAATATGTCAGGTAAATCTGCAATTTTACGTCAAACGGCATTAATAATATTAATGGCTCAAATAGGTAGTTATGTTCCAGCAAGTTATGCTTCTATTGGAATAGTTGATAAAATATTTAGTAGAGTTGGATCATCTGACAATATTTCTATGGGAGAATCTACTTTTATGAAGGAAATGAATGAAACAGCGAGTATAATAAATAATTTATCTGCTAGAAGCTTTTTAATTTTGGATGAAATAGGGAGAGGAACAAGTAATGATGATGGAATATCTCTAGCGTGGTCAATAATAGAATTTTTAAATAAAAATCTTCATAAGCCAAAAACTTTATTTGCTACTCATTATCATGAATTGAATAATATTAGTAATTATATTAATAATATTAAAAATTATAGTGTTTCTGTAAAAAAAAGAGATAATAATCTAATTTTTACAAGAAAATTATTAAATAATGTAAGTAATGGTAGTTATGGGATACATATAGCTAAAATTGCAGGTATGCCAGATTCTATTATTAATAGAGCTAATGAATTATTCTCTCTAATAAAGAGATATAAAAGAAATGTAAAATTTCTTTCTAAAAAGAAGTATTATATAAATAATATTTATTCATTGATTAAAAATCTAGATATAGATCATATCACACCTATTGAAGCTATTAATAAATTATATTTAATAAAAAAAAAAATAATATCACTTTTTTAAAATTTGCGAGAATAGCTCATTTGGTAGAGTACTACCTTGCCAAGGTAGTGGTAGCGGGTTCAAATCCCGTTTCTCGCTCAACTAAAGCCTGGATGGTGGAACTGGTAGACACGCAGGACTTAAAATCCTGTAGCTCTTAAAAAGCTGTGCGGGTTCAATTCCCGCTCTAGGTACGGAGTATAGAATTGGTAAGATAACTTATTATTAAATGAATTGATTTTGAAGAATCATCATTTGCAGGTATAGGATAATCTATATTTCTAGGATCACAATTTGTATCAACTATTCCAATAATAGGAATACATAAATTAATACACTCCTTTACAGCAATTTTTTCTTTTTTTACATCAACTATTATTACACATGCAGGTAAAGAATTCATTTTAGATATAGATCCTATATTTTTTTTTAATTTATTTTTTAAACTATCTATAAGGAATTTTTCTTTTTTAGACATCATATTATATGTTCCATCTATTTTTTTGCCTATCTATAACATTCATTTTTTTTACAGATTGACGTATAGTAGACATATTAGTTAAAAGTCCTCCTAACCACCTTTCTGTTATATAAGGCATATTAACTTTTTTTGCATAATCAGAAACTATATCTTTAGCTTGTTTTTTTGTTGCAACAAATAATATTTTTTTTCCAGAAGAAACAATATTTTTCATAAATTTACAAGCTTCATTTATTTTTTTTATAGTTTTAGAAATATCTATAATATGTAGACCTCCTTTTTTCATAAAAATATACTTTCTCATATTTGGATTCCATTTTGATGTTGTATGACCAAAATGTGCTCCTACTTTAATAAAGTTTTCTATATTATACATAATTTATTAAAATTATCTTTTTGAGAATTGAAAATTTTTGCGTGATTTTTTTTTCCCATATTTTTTTCGTTCTACCATTCTTGGATCTCTAGTAAGTAAATTTTGTTCTTTTAGAATAGGCTTATTATTAATATCAAATTTACAAAGAGCTCTAGAGATCGCTAAGCTAATAGCTTCAGCTTGACTATTTATTCCTCCTCCTGAAACTTTTATATAAAAATCAAATTTATTTTTATTATATGTTAATAATAATGGTTTTGATATTTTATTAAATAATAAATTATTATTAAAATAATTTTTATAAGGTATATTATTTACTTTAATTAAACCACTTCCAATTTTCATGTATAATCGTGCAACAGCAGTTTTTCTTCTACCTATAGTATGAATCATATTTTAATAAATATTATTTATATTTAAATATTTATGTTTATACAAATTATGTGTATCATAAGGATAGATATATAAATTTTTTATTATTTTTCTTCCTAATAAAGTTTTTGGTAACATTCCTAAAATAGATTTATATATTAATTTACAAGGATTAATTTTAAATAATTCAATTGCAGTTGATTTTTTTTGTCCTCCAGGATATCCACTATGACTAATATATAATTTAGTTTGAAATTTTTTTCCAGTAAGAATTATTTTACTTGCATTAATAATAATAATTTTATTTCCACAATTAATATTTTGAGTAAAAAAAAAATTATTTTTTCCTATTATTATTTTTGCTATTATAGAACAAAATCTCCCTAGTTTTTTATTATCTGCATCAAATAAAAACCATTTATTATTTAAAATAGCTGTAGCTGATAAAGTTTTAAATCCTAAAATATTCACATTAATTTTATTATTATAATAAAGTATATTAATATTAATTAAAATATTTTATTGTAATATAACAAATTACAATTATATAATTAAAATGAGTAAAATAATAGGTATAGATTTAGGAACTACAAATTCCTGTGTTTCTGTAATGGAAGGAAATTCGCCAGTGGTAGTTCCTAATTCAGAAGGAAAACGCACCACTCCTTCAATAGTTGCTTTTATAGAAGGAGGAGAAACAAAAGTTGGAGATCCAGCTAAACGTCAAGCTGTTACTAATCCTAGTAAAACTATTTTTTCTATTAAACGATTTATGGGACGTAACTTTTCAGAAGTTACTAAAGAATTAAAGAATATTCCTTATAAAATAAGAAAAGGAGAAAATGATACACCTAGAGTTTCTATAGGAAATAAATTATATACTCCCCAAGAAATATCTGCTATGATTTTACAAAAGATGAAAAAAACAGCAGAAGATTATCTTGGTAATGAAGTTAAACAAGCTGTTATTACTGTACCAGCATATTTTAATGATGCTCAACGTCAAGCAACAAAAGAAGCTGGAGAAATTGCTGGATTAAATGTAGAACGTATAATAAATGAACCAACTGCTGCAGCATTAGCTTATGGATTAGATAAAAATAATCAAAATAAAAAAATAGTTGTATATGATTTAGGTGGAGGAACATTTGATATATCTATTCTGGAATTAGGTGATGGTGTTTTTGAGGTTTTATCTACAAGTGGAGATACTCATCTTGGAGGTGATGATTTTGATAAAGTTATTATAGATTGGTTAGTTAAAGAATTTAAAGTAGAACAAGGAGTAGATTTAAGTAATGATTCTATGGCGTATCAAAGATTAAAAGAATCTGCAGAAAAAGCAAAAATAGAACTTTCATCTAGTACAAAAACTGAAATTAATTTACCATATATAACTGCAACTCCTTCTGGACCAAAACATTTAGTAAAAACACTTACCCGCGCTAAATTTGAAGAATTATCTTATGATCTTATTAAAAGATCATTATCTCCTTGTAAAAACGCTTTAAAAGCTTCAAATTTAATCTCTAAAGAGATAGATGAAGTTATTTTGGTAGGAGGGTCTACTCGTATACCTAAAATACAAGAACAGGTAGAGAAATTTTTTGAAAAAATTCCTTCTAAGGGGGTAAATCCAGATGAAGTAGTCTCAATAGGAGCGGCTATCCAGGGAGGGGTTTTAAGTGGAGATGTAAAAGATGTATTATTATTAGATGTAACTCCATTATCATTAGGTATTGAAACATTAGGTGGAGTATTTACTAAATTAATATACTCAAATACTACTATTCCTACTAAAAAATCAGAAATTTTTTCTACTGCTACAGATAATCAATCAGCAGTTACTATCCGTGTTGGACAGGGAGAAAGATCAATGTTTAATGACAATAAAGAAATAGGTAGATTTGATTTAATAGATATTGCACCTGCTCCTAGAGGAATTCCACAAATAGAAGTTACATTTGATATAGATGCAAATGGAATTTTAAATGTATCAGCTAAAGATAAAAGCACTGGTAAAGAGCAATCTATACGTATACAAGCTTCTTCAGGATTAAGCAAAAATGAAATAGAAAGAATGAAAAAAGAAGCACAAGAAAATGCCGATCAAGATAATAAAATAAAAGAAGAAATAGAAAAAATTAATTCTGCTGATAGTATTATTTTTAAAACTGAAAAACAACTTAAAGAATATGGTAATAAAATTTCAGAAGAAACTAAAAAAAAACTTGAGATTAATTTAAATAATCTAAAAGATGCTCGTAATTCAAAAAATCTATCTGATATAGATAATTATATTAATAAAATTAATAATATATTGTCTTCTTCATATCAAGAAATATATAAAAATAATGAAAGTGTTAAAAATAATGAAAGTGTTAAAAATAATGAAAGTGTTAAAAATAATGAAAGTGTTAAAAATAATGAAAGTGTTAAAGATAATGAAAGTGTTAAAGATGTAGATTTTGAAGAAATTAAATAATAATTTAACTTTAAAAATATAAAAATATCGCTTTAAAAAAAACAAAAAATAATTCCCAACGTTCTAAAAAAGAGGAATTACATAGAGTTAATAAACGTATAACTGCTACTAAACTACGTTTAGTAGGTGATAATATTAAAAATGGGATTTATTCTTTAAAAGAAGCTTTAGCTATAGCTTCTAATATTGGTTTAGATTTAGTAGAAATAAATACTAAAACAGATCCACCTATCTGCAGAATACTTGAATATAAAAAATTTTTATATGAACAAAAGAAAAAAAATAAAAAATATAAACAAGAAAAAATTATAACTAAAGAATTAAGATTAAGTCCACAAATATGTGAGCATGATACTATTTTTAAAATAAAACATGCAGAAAAATTTTTAAAATCTAAAGAAAAAGTAAAATTTACAATTTTTTTTAAAGGTCGTTCTATAATTCATAAAGATAAAGGTAAAATACTTTTATTAAAATGTGCCAATTATCTTGATAATTTTGGGAAAATAGAAAAAATGCCAATTATGGAGGGTAAAAAAATGTTTATAATAATAACACCTAAAAAAAATAATTAATTATTATGTTTAAATTAAAAACTAAATCTGGAGCAAAAAAACGTTTTAAATTTATAGTAAATGGAAAAATTAAGAGAAAAAAATCATTTAAAAATCATCTTTTAACTAAAAAAGAGAATAAAAGAAAACGTAGATTATCCTACTTTTCTATAGTACACAAATCAGATATAAAAAATATAAAAAAACAATTATTATTATAATGCCTAGATCAGTAAATGCAGTAGCATCAAAAAAACATAGAAAAAAAATTTTAAATTTTGCTAAAGGATTTTATGGAGCAAGAAGTAAATTATATACAGTAGCTAAAAATGCTGTTGAAAAATCATTTAAATATTCTTATTTTGGACGTAAAAATAAAAAAAGAAATTTTAGAAAATTATGGATTAAACGTATTAATGCAGCAGCTAGAGAAAATGGTATATCATATTCAAATTTAATTTTTTTAATTAGAAAAAATAATATTAAATTAAATCGTAAATGCTTAGCAGATTTAGCTATGAAGAATAATTCTTTATTTAAGAAAATGATAAAAAAAATTTCACTTTCTAGAGAGAGAGAGAAGAGAGAAGATATAATTTATAGAATTTAGATAATTTATAAAATTTAGATAATTTATAATTTAAATTATAATTTTTTTTTATTAAAAAATTTTTTAAAATAAAAATATTATCTATAAATAATTTCCCTTCAATATGATCATATTCATGTTGAATGATTATTGATAATAAACCGTTAAAATGTTGTTTATATTTTTTCCAATTTTCATCATAATATTCTATAATAATATTATTTTTTCTTTTTATATTTTCTATTATATTAGGAATACTTAAACAACCTTCTTTAGATATCAAATTATAACCATATTTTTTTATTATTATTGGATTAATAAAAACTTTTTTAAACTTTTGTTTAAAACAATTATTATATTCAATAATAAATAAACGAATAGATAAACCTATTTGGGGAGCAGATAAGCCAATTCCTTTAGCCTGATACATTGTATAATACATATTATTAATTAAAAAATTAATATCTTTATATGATTTATCAATATCAATACATTTTTTTCTTAAAAAAGAATTTACATAAATTATGATTGGTAATATCATATATTTTAATATTTTATATATTCTTGTAATAGAAGAGTTGCACTTATTTTATCTAAAAAATTTTGATTTTTTTTTAATCTACTATTTATTAAATTGAAATAGTAATTTGCAATTTTAGATGTAAATCTTTCATCTATACGTTTTATTATTAAATTTGGATATTTATTATTTATTATTTTGATAAATTTTTTAATCTCTTTTTCTATAGGAAATAGAGAATTATCAAATCTTATAGGCAATCCTATTACAAGAGTATCTATATCTTCAGATTTAAGATACTTATATAATGTACAAATTATATTATTTGAATTTACTGTATCTATACAAAATGCTATTGATCTAATAGAATTAGTAATTGATAATCCTATTCTTTTTTTTCCATAATCAATACATAATATTTTTGACATAAATATTAATTTATATTATTTTAAATATAAAACTTTATATGGAAAAAATTTTATTTAATTTAAAAAAAAATATAGATTCATATTGGAATATGAAAGACAATTTGAATCATTGTGATGTTAAATTTACTGTAGAAAAAGTTATAGAATATTTAGATAAAGGTAAAATAAGAGTAATTTCTTATTCAGAAGAAAATAAGCTTATTATAAATGAATGGATAAAAAAAGCAATATTAATTTATTTTAAAATAAAAAAAGTTAAATTAATAGAATTTGGATCATTAAAATTTTTTGATAAAATTCCTTTAAAAAAAAATTATAATGGGGTGCGTGTAGTACCTACTGCTATAGCTAGATATGGATCCTATATTTCAAAAAATGTAATTTTAATGCCGTCATATGTAAATATAGGAGCTTTTATAGGAAAAGAATCTATGATAGATACTTGGGCTACTATAGGTAGCTGCGCTCAAATTGGTGAGAGAGTTCATATAAGTGGTGGAGTTGGAATAGGAGGAGTATTAGAACCTTTACAATCTTCACCTGTTATTATAGGTAATAATGCTTTTATAGGATCAAGATGTATTATAGTTGAAGGAGTAATTGTAGAAGAAGAGGCTGTACTAGGAGCTAATGTAGTAATAACCTCTTCTACGAAAATAATAGATGTTACAAATGATAAGCCAATAATATCTAAAGGCTTAATTCCGAAAAGATCAGTAGTAATTCCTGGATCATATCCTAAAAAATTTAAATCAGGTACATATTACGTTCCTTGTGCATTAATTATAGGTAAAAGAAAAGAAAGTACTGATAAAAAAACATCTTTAAATAAAGTGTTAAGAGAATATAATATTTCAGTATAATTAAGAGTTTAGAAAAATTATATTCATAATATGTTTGGTTTTTATTGTAAATGTAAATATAATTAATATGATAATTATTGAAAAAAGTTCCAATTCAAGTTACATTGATTTTAATGATATATCTTTTGGTAAAAATTATTCAGATAATATGCTTTATTGTCAATTTAATAATGGTAAATGGGAATATCCTATTATAAAAAAATTTGGTGAGATTACTGTATCTCCTATATCATTAGTATTTCATTATGGTCAAGCAATATTTGAAGGAATGAAAGCTTATAAAGATAAGAATGGAAATGTCTTTTTATTTAGGCCCTTTGAAAATTTTAATCGTATTAATTCTTCAGCTAAACGTTTAGAAATGCCATTAATATCTAAATCTATTTTTATAGATGGATTAAAACAATTATTGTATATAGATAAAAATTGTATTCCAAATAATTATGGTCAATCGATTTATATTCGTCCTTTTCTGATAGCTTCAGATGGAAGATTATCTGCAAATCCATCTAAAAAATATATTTTTATGATTATTTGTACTCCTGCAAGTAATTATTATTTTACACCATTAAAAGTTAATATAGAACAAAAATATAGTAGATCAGCTGATGGAGGAATAGGCTTTACAAAAGCTGCTGGTAATTATGCATCTTCTTTTTTTCCTACTCGTATAGCACAAGAAGAAGGATATGATCAAATATTATGGACTGATTCTTCAACTCATTCTTTTATTGAAGAATCAGGAACAATGAATGTTTTTTTTTATATTAAAGATAGTTTAATTACAGCTCCAGCTAATAAAAAAATTCTTAATGGAATTACTAGAAAAAGTATTATAACTTTAGCAAAAGAAAAAGGAATAAGAGTAAAAGAATGTAATTTATCTGTTTCAGAACTTATATATAATATAAGGAAAAATTTAGTAAAAGAAGTATTTGGATGTGGTACAGCAGTTGTTTTAAATTTTTTTAAAAAAATAGGATATAAATGTGAAAATTTTTATTTACCAAAAATTTCATCTGAAAAAAGAATATCTTTTTTTTTAAAAAAAAGACTTTTAGATATACAACATAATGTAGTTGATGATCCATTTGGATGGAGGTTTAAACTTTAAAGTATTTTTTTACCTATTTCTAGAATAAATAGATTAGCTTTTTCAAAATTATTTGGTATTATTCCATTCATAATAGCATATTTTAAAATATTTTTTATTATACCTATTTCTTTACAAGTATTTATTCCAAAAATATTCATTATATGATAACCTGATATAGGGGACACCCATTTTTTATCTTTTTCTTCAACTTTTTTAAGTTTTAATTTTAATAAATCAAAATTTTTTTTATATTGTATTTTTTTTATATAATTTTTAGTTGTTATATCAGATTTACACATTAAAATTAAATCTTCTATATCATCCCCTATATAAAATAATAATCTTCTGATTGAAGAATCAGTAGCTGTATAACTTATCAAAGTTATAGGTCTTGAGCTAGATTTAATAATTGTTTTAACATATTTAATGTATTTTTTTTTAGGTAATTTTAGTCTTTCAAATATTGAAGTAATCATTTTTGATCCTATTAATTCATGTGAATGGAAAGTCCACCCAAAATTTGGGATATATTTTTTAGTTATAGATTTTCCTATATCATGTAATAATGCAGCCCATATTAACCAAATATTATTAGTATATATACAAATATTATCTACAACTTCTAATGTATGAAGAAAATTATCTTTATGTTTAAATTTTTTTTTATTTTCAATACCTTTAAGATTTATTAATTCTGGTAATATTATTGATAATAATCCAATTTTATATAAATAAAAAATTCCTTTAGAAGGTTTATTAGATATTAAAATTTTATTAAATTCATATAAAATTCTTTCTATAGAAAGAAATTCATTATAAAATATATTTGATTTTTTATTCATATTTTTTATGATATTAATCCAGAACCTATTACTTCATTATTTATATACCAAACTATAAATTGACCCCCATTAACGGCTAATTGTGGAATTTCAAATTCTACATATAAATCATGGTTTTTTTTATATAAAGTAGCTTTTTTAAAATTTTGTCTATATCTAATTCTACATTCAACTTCTATTTTTGTTTTTATTTTTTTTTATTTATCCAATGAATATTATATTTTTTAATACAAATTACTTTTGTATATAATCCTGGATGATTTTTTCCCATTCCTACATATAAAATATTTTTTTTAATATCTTTTTCTATTACAAATAGTGGAGATTTATATCCTCCAATTTTTAATCCTTTTCTTTGCCCTTTTGTAAAATAATGAGCACCTATATGGGAACCTATAATTTTACCATATTCTTTTTTATATTCTATTTTTAATAATTTATTTTGTTTATATTTAAAAATATGACTATTTTTATTTATTTCTATAATAATTCCTTTTTTTTCTGCTAATTTTTTTTTTAAAAAATTGAAAAATTTTATTTTTCCAATAAAACATATTCCTTGAGAATCTTTTTTATTAGCATTAATTAAATTATACTTATTAGCTATTTCTCTAACTTCTTTTTTATTTAACACCCCCAGTGGAAAAATAGATTTTTTAATTTGAACTTTATTAAGTTGACATAAAAAATATGATTGATCTTTATTAGAATCAATCCCAGATATTATCTGATAAGATATTTTCCCATTTTCATTAATTTCTTTTTTTCTTACATAATGACCTGTTGCAATAAAATCTGATTTTAAAAAAATTGATTTTTCTAAAAAAAATTTAAATTTAATTTTACTATTACAAATTATATCAGGATTAGGGGTATAACCTTTTTTATATTCTTTATATAGATAATCTATAATTAGATTTTTATAATTTTTAGTTATATCAATGATATAAAATGGGATTTTTAAACTTTGTGAGACTAACATTGCATCTATACTATCTTCTCTCCAAGGACATTTATTGTCAAAATTATAAGATTTCATAAATATCCCAATAACATCATAACCTTGTTTTTTTAGTAACAAAGCTGCTACACTAGAATCTACCCCACCAGACATTCCTACAATTACCCGTTTAACATTCATCTTTCTGATGAAAACATTTCTCTTACTTTTTCAAAAAAAGATTTTTCATATTTATGAGGACTAGGAATAAAATTTTCATCATTTTTCATTTGTTTAAAAATTTTTTTTTGTTCTTCATTTAATTTTTTAGGAGTCCATACATTTATATGTATAAGTAAATCTCCTATTCCATAACCTTCAAGAGAAGGTAATCCTTTTCCTTTTAATCTAAGAGTTTTTCCTGATTGGGTTCCTGCGTCTATTTTAATACGAGCTTTTCCATCTCCAGTAGGAACTTCTTCATAAGCACCTAATACCGCATCTGGAAATGATATATATAAATCGTAATGTAAATTTTTTCCTTCTCGTTTTAATTTCTCATGAGGTATTTCTTCAATAACAACTATAAGATCACCAGGGATACCATTCCCAAATGGAGCATCATTTCCTTTACCTGATATTTTTAATTGTATTCCTTCAGTTACTCCAGGAGGAATAGTAATACTTACTAATTCTTCTTTTTTTTTTAAACCTTTATTATTGACTCCTTTAGGGAGTCTTTCACTTTTTTTTCCTAACCCACCACATATACTACAAGTATTAGTAGTATGCATTATTCCTAAAATTGTATTCGTTACACGAGTTATCTGTCCTGTTCCATTACAATTTTTACATAAAATAAATTCCACCCCTTTAGCCATTTTCATGCGTTGAACTTTAATTTTTTTTTCTATTCCTTTTAATATTTCATTAAGTGATAATTTAACTCTGATTCTTAAATCACTCCCTTTAATATTTTTTTTTTTGTAATTACTAAATCCTGAAAAACTTCCATTAAAAGCATCTCCAAATATATCTCCAAAATTTGTAAAAATATCCTCCATATTCATACCTCCAGAATATCCTTGATAACCGGAATGACCAAATTGATCATAACGTTTTTTTTTTTCAGGATTACTTAATATATCGTAAGCTTCAGCTGCTTCTTTAAATTTTTCTTCTGCTTGTTTTTCTTTATTTTTATCTGGATGATATTTTATAGCCAATTTTCTGTAAGCTTTTTTTATTTCATCAGTAGATGCATCTCTAGATATACCTAATATTTCGTAATAATCTTTTTTTATCATTATAATTATTAATTAATTTCCTACAACAACTTTAGAATATCTAATAATTTTATTATTTAAATAATATCCATCCTCTATTACATCTATTACTTTTCCTTTTAGTTCATCCAATGATGCTTTAACTTGAGTAATTGCTTCATGCAAATCTGTATTAAATACATCACCTTTTTTTGTTTTAATTTTTTTTAGTCCTTTATTTTTTAATATTTTATAAAATTTTTCTTTAATCAAAGATATTCCTTGAATTAAAGGAACATTATTATATTTTTTTATTTCTTTTAAGCTTCTATAAAAATCATCTAAAACAGATAATAAATCCAATAAAAGAGTTTCATTAGCATTATTTATAATATCTAATTTTTCTTTTTTTATACGTTTTTTAAAGTTTTCAAAATCCGCAAAAATACGTAAATATTTTATATTTAATACATTATATTTATTTTCATACATAAAAATTAAATTTTAAATTATATATATACAAATATATATACAAATAATTTCGTAATTTAAGAGAATTATATTAATTGCTACACTACAGGGTATTATATAAATTTACGGATTAATAATGTATAAAATTAGTAAAAAATCAGAATATTTTCTATATAAATATTTAAATGCTTATTCTCCAACTGGAAATGAAGTTGATGCTCAAAAAATTTGGATGAAATATATAGAACAATATTCAGACTCAATTGAAACAGATAATTATGGAACAGTTGTAGGGGTTATAAATAATAAAAATACGTTTAAAATTGTAATTGAAGCACATGTATATGAAATCACATGGTATGTTAATTATATTACAGATGATGGAATTATCTATGTAGCTAGAAATTGTCGTACTGATAATCATATAGCACATTCAAAACGTGTTAATATTCATACTAAAAATGGTATAATTGATGGATTATTTGTATGGCCCAGAAAAAACCTCACCACATTTATAGATATAGGTGCTTCTAATAAAAAAGAAGTAGAAAATTTGGGGGTAAATGTAGGTTGTATGGTATCTTATCCAGATGATTTTTTTATTATGAATAATAAATATTTTGTAGGTCGTGCATTAGATAATAAAATATGTGGATTTATTATAGCTGAAGTTATGAGGTTAATAAAAGAAAAAAATGTGGTATTACCTTATGGGTTATATGTTATAAATTCTGTTCAAGTAGTAGGAGCTAAAATTATTAACCCTAATATAGCTATAATAACTAATGTTTGTCATGATACTTCTACTCCTATGATTGATAAAAAAATCAATGGAGATGTAAAATGCGGATTGGGACCAGTTATAAATTATTCTCCATCAATACACAATAATTTACGTGAACAAATAATTTTTATTGCTAATAAAAATAATTTATCCTTTCAAAGACTTGTATCACCTACAGACGCTTATTATAATAATGGTGTAATTTCGGCTTTAATATCTATTCCTATTCGTTATATGAATACAACGGTAGAAATGGCTAATAAAAAAGATATAGAAAATTGTATACATCTAATGTTTGAAATATTAAAAAATATAGATATTAACGAAAATTTTAAATATTTGTAAAATGTGAATCATCTATCTTAAAAAAGATATTAGGCGTTTTTTTAAATTTGAATCTTAATTTTTTAAATAAAATTTTTTTATAATATTTTGATTGATTATTAATAATCTTTATCAGATTATATTTATTTTCTTTTGGAAAAAAACTTAGATAAATTTTAGCTAAACTAAAATCATAATTTACTATTACTTTAGTAATAATTATTAATTTTCTATAAGGAAAATAGATTAATTCACGATTAAATATTTCAGATAATTTTTTTTTAATTAAAATTGCAGCTTTTTTATTTTTAAACATAATTCATGAAATAAATATTATTTAAAAAAATGATTTATCATGTTAAAAAATGATGATACTATAGTAGCTATAGCTACTCCTAGTGGATATGGAGCAATTGCGGTTATTCGTATTTCAGGAAATAATTCTATTAAAATTATAAAAAAAATATTTTGCTCGTTTTCAAAAAACCAAATTGAAAAAAAATCAATCCATTTAGGATATATAAAATATAAAAAACAAATTCTTGATAAGGTATTAATTTTTTTATTTAAAAAACCAAAATCATATACTGGAGAAGATATAGTAGAAATATCTTGCCATGGATCTATTTACATACAAAATAAATTATTGTCAATAATTATTGACCAAGGAGCAAGATTAGCAAATCCTGGAGAATTTACTCTACGTGCATTTCTTAATGGAAAGATAGATCTTTGTCAAGCTGAATCAATATTAGATATTGTAAATTCAGAAACATTTTTTTCTCATAAATTTGCTATTAATCAAATGCGGGGAAATATTTCTCTTTTAATAAGAAAATTAAGTAAAAAAATAATTAATTTATTATCATTAATAGAATTTGAATTAGATTTTTATGAAGAAAATTGTAATTTTCTAAATTATTTAGAATTAAAAAAAATGTTATATAATATAATTAAAAAATTAAAAACTTTAATAAGATCATTTAAAATAGGAAATGCTTTAAAAAATGGAATATCAGTATCTATAATAGGATGTCCTAATGTAGGAAAATCAACTTTATTTAATAAATTATTGAAATATGAAAGATCAATAGTATCTAATATTGCAGGTACAACTAGAAATTATATAGAAGATAGTTTAATTATAAATGGTATAAAATTTCGTTTTATAGATACAGCAGGTATAAATAATAATACAAAAGATTATATAGAAAAAATAGGGATAAAAAAAACATATAGTAAGATTAATAAATCTGATTTAATATTATATGTTTTTGATGATTTAAATGAAAAATTTATATTAAAAAAAGTAAATTCTTTACAAAAAAAATACCCTAAAAAAAAAATATTTATTATTATTAATAAATATGATTTAATTAAAAAAAAAATAAAAGAATTTAATTCTAAAAAAATATTTAAAATATCTGCTAAATATGGATATGGTGTTAATAATTTATTATCTGAAATAACTTTTTTTTCTAAAAAAATTACTTCTTTAAAAGAGAATACTATAGTAATAACTCAAACAAGACATTATGAATCTTTTAAAAAAGCTATTTTTTATTTATATAAAGTTAAAAAAAATTTATATTCAATTTCTCCAGAATTTCTATCTATAGATATACGTACAGCTTTAGATTATTTAGGTAAAGTAACTGGTGAAGTAACTAACGAAGATATACTATCAAATATTTTTTATAAATTTTGTATCGGAAAATAATGAGGGTGATTAGCTCAGTTGGTTAAGAGTATCTGCCTTACAAGCAGAGGGTCACTGGTTCAAATCCAGTATCACCCACTATTTATATTAAAATTTTTATTAATGTATATAATATTCGATACAGAAACAACAGGATTACCTTTACCTAAAGATTTTAATCCCCCAATAAATAATATTATTAACTTGCCTCGTTTAGTAAAAATTTCATGGGTATTACTTGATGAAAAATTTCAATTAATAGAACTTAAAGATTACATAATTAAACCAGAAGGTTATGAGATTCCTTTTAACTCAACTAAAATACATGGTATAAGTACAAAATCTGCAATTGAAAAAGGAATTAAAATAAATTTTGTGTTAGAAGAATTTAATTTGATTATAAAAAAATATAATTTTTTTATTGGTCATAATGTGTTTTTTGATATAAAAATAGTATGTGCTGAATTTATTAGAATTAATAAAAAAATTTCGTTTTTTAAAAACAAAATTCTTGATACTAAAGAAATATCTATTAATGGTAAATGGCCTCCACTTACAGAACTTTATAAAAAGTTATTTAATGATACATTTATTGCACATGATTCTAAATCAGATGTATTAGCAACTACAAAATGTTTTTTTGAATTATTACGTATTGGGATAATATCACTTAATAAAGTGTCTTTAAAAAAAGAATTATTAATTAATAGAATAAATTTAAAAAAAACAAAAACAATTAAATTAAAAAATTTTAATATTGAAAATAATATTTCTAAAAATAAATATTATTCACATATTCATAATCATACTTCTTTTTCAATACTTTCTTCAACAATTGATATAAATTCTTTAATAAAAAAAACTATAGAATATGATATGGATGCAGTAGGTATAACTGATTATGGTAATATGATGGGAGTTTTTAATTTCATAAATAGAATAAAAAATATAAATGATAATGTAAAAACAAAAATAAAACCAATTATAGGATGTGAATTATATATTTCATATAATGATTTAATCGAAAAAACTGATAAAATATATCATCAAGTTTTTTTTGCTAAAAATAAAAATGGTTATTATAATTTATCAAAATTATGTTCTCATGGATTTATAGATGGATATTATTCAGGAATTCCTAGAATTGGAAAAAAATTAGTTGAAAAATATAAAGCTAATTTAATAGCAGTTAGTGGAGATTTAAATTCTGAAATTCCATTTACTATTTTAAATAAAGGAGAAAATGAGGCTGAAAAAGTATTTAAATGGTGGCATAATTTATTTGGAGACGATTTTTATATAGAAATATTAAGACATGGTTTAAAAGAAGAAGATCATGTAAATCAAATTCTTTTAAAATTTTCAAAAAAATTTAATGTAAAATTTATTCCACAAAATAATAATTTTTATCTTTCCCAAAAAGATTATCATGCACATGATATTTTATTATGTGTAAAATATAGTCAAAAGCAATCTACTCCTATAGGAAAAGGTAGAGGATTTCGTTTTGGATTTCCAAATCAAGAATTTTATTTTAAAAATAAAAATAAAATGTATAATCTTTTTTCAGATTTACCTGAAGCATTTGATAATTTAAAAGAATTAATAGAAAAAGTAGAATTTTATGACATTACAAATCAAATTTTATTACCAAAATTTGATATTCCCAATAAATGGATAAAAAAATATTGTAATAATTATGAAAATTCATATTTAAGGTATTTAACCTATAAAGGAGCTAAAAAAAAATATTTATATATAAATGATATAATCAAAAAAAAAATTGAATTTGAACTTTATACTATAAAAAAAATAGGATATCCGGGATACTTTCTTATAGTACAAGATTTGATTTGTAAAGCAAAAAATATAGGTGTTGAAGTAGGACCTGGAAGAGGTTCTGTTGCTGGATCTGTTGTTGCTTATTGTATAGGTATAACTAATATAGACCCAATAAAATATAATCTTCTTTTTGAAAGATTTTTAAATCCTGATCGTATATCTCTACCTGATATTGATATTGATTTTGATGATAAAGGTCGTGAAAAAATAATAGAATGGGTAGTTAATAAATATGGTAAAAATAAAGTTGCTCAAATAATAACATATGGAAAAATGGGAGCAAAATCTTCAATAAGAGATACTGCTCGTGTTTTAAATCTTCCTTTATTAGAAACAGATAACATTGCAAGAATTGTACCTAATCTCTCTCTAAAAGAGATAATAAAAAAAAATATAAAATATTTAAAAAAAAAATTAAATTCTGAAGAATTAGAAAATGTAATAAAATTAAAAAAAATTTTTAAAGAAAAAAAAACTTTACAGTCTAAAATACTTAACCAAGCTATGGTAATTGAAGGTTCTGTTAGAAATACTGGAATTCATGCCTGTGGAATAATAATAACACCTTCAGATATTAAAAAATATATACCTGTATCTACAACAAAATATTCTAATCTTTTATTAACTCAATTTGATAATGATGTTGTAGAAAAAGTGGGGTTATTAAAAATGGATTTTTTAGGATTAAAAACGCTTACTATAATTAAAGATACATTATATATAATTAAAATTCATCTTTATGAGGTTAATCTTTATGATGTTAAAACTTATAAATTATTTAAAAAGGGAGAAACAGTTGCTGTTTTTCAATATGAATCTCCTGGTATGCAAAAATATCTTAGAAGGTTAAAACCAGATAAATTTGATGATTTAATAGCTATGAATGCTTTATATCGTCCTGGCCCTATGCCATATATTACTAATTTTATAGCACGTAAACATGGACTTGAAAAAATATCTTATGATCTTCCTGAGCTTAAAGAATTTTTAGAAGAAACTTATGGAATTACAGTTTATCAAGAACAAGTTATGTTGATTTCACAAAAAATCTCTGGATTTAGTAAAGGAGATGCAGATATTTTAAGAAAAGCTATAGGTAAAAAAGACAAAGATGTATTAATAAATATAAAACAAAAATTTATTGATGGTGGTATAAATAATGGTTATTCAAAAAATATTTTAGAAAAAATCTGGAAAGATTGGAAATCTTTTGCTTCATATGCTTTTAATAAATCTCATTCTACATGTTATTCATATATAGCTTTTAAAACAGCATATCTAAAAGCACATTATCCAGCTGAATATATGGCTTCAGTATTAAGCAATAATATGCAAAATTTAAAAAATATTACTTTTTTTATTGAAGAATGTAAACGTATGGGAGTAATAGTACTTGGACCAGATATAAATGAAAGTAATTATAAATTTACTGTTAATAAAATGGGATATATCCGTTTTGGAATGGGGGCTATTAAGGGTATAGGAAAATATTCTGTTAATTCTATTATTAAAGAAAGAAAACTAATTAATAGATATAATTCTATATTTTGCTTAATAAAAAATGTTGATTTACGATTAGTTAATAAAAAAGTTTTAGAAAATTTAGTTTTATCAGGAGCTTTTGATAATTTTAAAAAAAAAATACATAGATATCAATATTTTGATGCAAATATGATAGAAAAAATTATAAAATTTGGGGTAAAATATAAAAATTTAAAAATAAATGTGAAAAATTCACTTTTTAGTAATGTTAAAGATATAGAAATATTAGAACCAAAATTTAAAAATTGTAAAAAATGGAATAATATTGATCTTTTAAAGAAAGAAAAGGAAGTAATAGGAATGTATCTAACTTCTCATCCATTGAATGAGTATGTTTATGAAACAAAATATTTTACTAATGCTTCATTATATGATATAAATCATAATCAAGAAAAAATTCTTGTAAAGAAAATTAATATATGTGGAATAATATCTAAATCATTACATAGAATATCAAAAAATAATAAAAAATACATAATATTTCTTCTAGAAGATATTAAATCTAATAAGGAATTTAAACTAATTAGAGATAATTATGAAAAATATAAAAATTAATATATGTGGAATAATATCTAAATCAT
>Ga0127508_1051767_pt1 | contig 26632 bp, 36 predicted proteins | sample S1TSphfallaxMT_3_FD_94195 | JGI IMG/M metagenome (GOLD analysis project Ga0127508, IMG submission 94195) | Peat moss associated microbial communities from Sphagnum species from Minnesota, USA - S1T2_Fd - Sphagnum fallax MT (Eukaryote Community... | ecosystem: Host-associated > Plants > Peat moss... | reverse complement strand
GGATGAAATAATTTTATTATTTTTTTAAAAAAAAAAATAGTTTTATTTATTATTTTTTGATTTAAAATTTTTGAATTTGATTTTATCAATTTTAAATATAATGAACAAAAATCATGCAAAAATAATTTATATATAATCATAAATGATTCAGAAAATCTATTTTTTTTTAGATAAAATTCTATTTTATAGAAATATTTATTAATTTTATTATAAAACCATTTTATAGCTAATTCAGCATAAATATTTGTTTTTAAAAAATTTACTGATTTTAAAGTATTAATTAATATAAATGCATGACAAATTTTATTAGCTAAATTACGTCCTTTTAAACAAATCTTTTCATCAAAGATTAAATCATTTCCTGCATTAGCACTTAATAAAATCCCAACACGAACAGCATCAGCTCCATATTTATCGATCAAATCAATAGGATTAGGGGAATTACCTAAAGATTTAGACATTTTTATATTTTTTTTATCTTTAACAACTCCGGTAAAATATATTTTTTTAAAAGGTGTAGTCCCCATTAGATAATATCCTGACATTATCATACGAGTTACCCAAAAAAATAATATATCAGGTGCAGTAACTAAATTTTGAGTAGGATAATAATATTTTATTTCATTATTATTAGGAAACCTAATTCCATCAAATACAGAGATCGGCCATAACCATGATGAAAACCAAGTATCTAAAACATCATTTTCTTGTCTAAGATCTTTAGAAGATAAAAAATTATTATAACTTTTTATACGCGCTTCTTTTAAAGCTCCTTCAATTGTTTCAGAAACTACAAAATCTTCATTATTATAATAATAAACAGGTAGCCTATGCCCCCACCAAAGTTGGCGAGATATATTCCAATCATGAATATTATAAAGCCAATGATTAAATTTTTTTTTTATATTTTTTGGATAAAAATTAATTTTTTTATTATTTATAAAATTTATAGTGGGAATAATAAAATACTTCATATTTACATACCATTGTATAGATAATTTTGGTTCAATAATAGATTTTGTACGTTCAGAAATACCTATATTATATATATAATTATCAATTTTTACTAATCTTTTTTTCTTTTTAAGAAATTCAATAATTTCTTTTCTAGCTTTAAATCTTTCTTTACCAGAAAAAAATAATCCATTTTTATTTATTATAGCTCTATCATCAAAAATATTAATAACTGATAAATTATGCCGATCTGCAATTAATTTATCATTTTTATCATGAGCAGGAGTAATTTTTAAACATCCTGTGCCAAAATTCATATCAACGTAATCATCTTCAATGATAGGAATTGATCTTGAACATAAAGGAATAATAACTCTTTTATTTTTTAAATAAAAATATCTTTTATCTTTTGGATTTATGCAGATTGCAGTATCTGCTAGTATAGTTTCTGGCCTTGTAGTAGCTACTGTTAAAAAGTGATTTTCTCCTTCAATTTTATATTGAATATAAAATAATTTACCATTATATTTCTTATAAATTATTTCTTCATTTGACACTGTAGTTTTAGCATATGGATCCCAATTAACAATACTATAATCTCTATATATTTTTCCTTCTTTATATAGTTTAACAAAACTTTTTGTTACAGATTCATTCATAATACTATCCATCGTAAATTTCTTCCTATTCCAATCACAAGAACATCCTATTTTTTTTATTTGGTTAATAATAATTTTTTCATATTTATTTTTCCATTTACATGCAATTTTTAAAAATTCTTGTCTACCTATTTTTTCTTTAGAAAGACATTTTTTGTTTAAGTAAGAAACTATTTTTGCTTCAGTAGCAATAGAAGCATGATCTGTACCTGGAATCCAACATGCATTATATCCTTTCATTCTAGCATAACGTATTAAAATATCTTGTATTGTGTTATTAAGAATATGTCCCATATGTAATATACCTGTAATATTAGGTGGAGGCATTATTATAGTATATGGTTTTATCTTCTTTGGATAAGATGAAAAATAATTTTTATCAATCCAATATTGATATATTTTATTTTCTACATTTTTATGATCATATACTTTTATATTATTCATATTTTTTTATAAAATTTAACCACATTATTAAAATAACTTAAATATGTATTTACATTTAACGCTTCATAAAAACCATGCATTGTTCTACTTACTTTAATATCTTTTTGATTAAAGTCTTAAAATCCAAATTTAATGGCGAAAATAATTAATACATTTAGTATTAAATTAACTAAAAATAATACTTTACCTGCTGCACAAGCAATGCTGTATGCTACTGGGTTAAAAGAATATGATTTTAATCAAGCTCAAGTTGGCATAGTTAGTAATTGGTATGAAGGGAATCCATGTAATATGCATTTACATATTATTAGTAATAATATAAAATCATCTATAAAAAAAAAATGTAATGGTGGGGTTTAAATTTAATACTATAGGTATTAGTGATGGTATGTCTATGGGAACATCTGGAATGAGATATTCTTTACCATCAAGAGAATTAATAGCTGATAGTATAGAAAGTGTTGTTAAAACTCAACATTATGATGGATTAATAGGAATTCCAGGATGTGATAAAAATATCCCTGGAATAGTTATGGCAATGTTACGTATTAATAGACCTTCTATATTAGTATATGGAGGAAGTATATCATCAGGATATTATAATGGTAAAAGATTAAATATAGTTTCTGCTTTTGAAGCTTTAGGAGAAAAAAAGATAGGTAAAATTTCAGAATTAGAATATAAAAATATAATTAAACATGCTTGTCCTGGTCCAGGAGCTTGTGGAGGAATGTATACAGCTAATACAATGGCTTCTTGTCTTGAAGCAATGGGAATAACGATTCCATATTCATCTTCATCATTAGCTAATAGTAGTTTTAAAAAAAAAGAATGTATTAATATAGGTTATTATATAAATAATATTTTAAAAAATAATATTAAACCATTGGATATTATTACTTATAAATCTATAAAAAATGCTATAACTCTAGCAATAGCATTAGGAGGATCAACAAATTTAGTAATACATATTTTAGCAATAGCTAAAACTGCTAATTTAGATCTAAAATTAGATGATATTAAAAATCTAAATAATAATGTTCCAATTATAGCTAATTTAAAACCAAGTGGATATTTTTTAATGGAAGATATACAATCTTTGGGAGGAATTCCTATAATTATAAAATATTTATTAAAAGAAGGATATATAGAAGGAGATTGTATTACTGTAACAGGAAACACAATAAAACAAAATTTAGAAAATATACCTGATCTTTCTTTTAAAGAAAAAATTATATATCCTTTATTAAATCCTATAAAAAAAAATGGGCATATACGTATTTTATATGGTAATATAGCTCCTTATGGGGCAGTTGCTAAAATTACTGGAAAAGAAGGTGAGATTTTTTCAGGATTTGCACAAGTTTTTAATTCAGAAAACTCTGCTAATAAAGCAATAATTAATAATAAAATTAAAGAAGGAGATGTAATAGTAATTAGATATGTAGGTCCTAGAGGAGGTCCTGGAATGCCTGAAATGCTTAAACCTACTTCTTATATAATGGGGGCTAATTTAAGTAAAAAAAATTGCTTTAATAACTGATGGGAGATTTTCAGGAGGATCTCATGGATTTGTAGTAGGTCATATTACTCCAGAGGCTAAAAATGGAGGATTAATTGCTTTAATAGAAAATGGAGATATTATAATAATTGATGCAATAAAGAATACTATAACATTAAAAATATCAAAAAAAGAAATAAAAAATAGAAAAAAATTTTTTATTGCTCCACCTTTGAAAGGTAATTCAGGTTATTTATATAAGTATACAAAAACTGTATCATCTGCTTATAATGGATGTTTAACAGATAAATTGTAATTATGAATCATAAAAATGATATTAAAGGATCAGAAATTCTAATAAAAACACTTATTATTGAAAATACTAAATATATATTTGGATATCCTGGAGGCGCTATTATGCCTATATATGATGCATTATTTGTTTATAAAAAACATATATCACATATTTTAACACGTCATGAACAAGGAGCTATACATGCTGCTCAAGGTTATGCTAGAGTTAGTGGAAAAGTTGGCGTATGTTTTACGACTTCAGGTCCTGGAGCCACAAATTTAATTACTGGCTTAGCGGATTCGTTAATAGATAGTACTGCTATACTATGCATTACTGGACAAGTTTCATCCAATTTATTAGGTACTGATGCATTTCAAGAAACTGATATAATAGATATCTCTATACCTGTTACAAAATGGAATTATCAAGTAACAAAAGCTAAAGATATATCATATATAATATCAAAAGGTTTTTTTATAGCTAAATCTGGAAGACCAGGTCCAGTTCTAATAGATATTACAAAAGATGCACAACTAGAATTATCAAATTTAGAATATAAAAAATTTATTAAAATAAATAAACTTTTTTATAAAAAAAGTATAAATCGAAAAAGAATAAAAAAAGCAGCTACTGTTATTAAGAATTCTAGTAAACCTTTTCTTCTTATTGGGCAAGGAGTCATTTTAGCTAATGCAGAAAAAGAATTACAAAAATTTATAGAAAAAACTAATATTCCTGCAGCTAGTACCCTTTTAGGGTTATGTGCGTTAAAAACAGTAAATATTTTAAACATGGGAATGTTAGGGATGCATGGGCATTATGCACCTAATTTGTTAACAAACAAATCGGATGTAATAATAGCAATAGGAATGCGTTTTGATGATAGAGTTACAGGAGATATAACTAAATATGCTAAAGAATCTAAGATTATTCATATAGATATAGATGAATCTGAAATTAATAAGAATATTAAGACAAATATATTTTTATTAGGAAATTGTAAAAATATTTTAAAACAATTATTATCTAATATAGATAGAAAAATTAATAATCATTGGATAGAAAAATTTAATTTTTTTAAAAAAAAAGAAAAAAAAAAAGTAATAAAATATGATTTATATCCTATTAAAAGAGGAATAACTATGGGTGAAGTTATTAATTGGATTAATTTATATAAAAAAGATAATAGTGTTTTAGTAACAGATGTAGGACAACATCAAATGTCTGCTTCTAGATATTTTAATTTTACTTGTAATAAAAGTCAAATTACTTCTGGTGGATTGGGAACAATGGGTTTTGCTTTACCAGCCTCTATAGGTGCTAAAATAGGTGCTAAAAATAGTCAAATAATATGTGTAGTGGGAGATGGAGGAATTCAAATGACTCTACAAGAATTAGGTACTATTCTGCAACAACATATTTCTATCAATCTAATTATATTAAATAATCATTTTTTAGGAATGGTGAGACAATGGCAAGAATTATTCTTTGAAAGAAGATACTCACATACTAAGATTGTAAATCCAGATTTTATTAAAATTGGTGAAGCTTATGGAATAAAGTCTAAAAAAATTCTTTATAGAAAAAAATTAAAAAAATATATTAAAATTATGTTAAATCAAACAAATTCATATTTACTTGAAATAATTATAGAAAAAGAATATAATATTTTTCCTATGATTCCTCCTGGGGATTCTATAGAGGAGATTAGATTAATCTAATTTTATGAAAAAAATAAATATAATAATTATATCAGATAATATAATAGGTTTATTAATAAGAATAATTCTAATTTTTAATAGAAGAAATATTAATATTAATAATATTATTTTAATAAATAAAATATTATATACTAATTATGTATACATTATAAAAATTGAAATAAAAAATTATAAAATATATAATTTTAATAAAATTATTAAACAAATAAAAAGAATTATAGGAATAAAAAAAATTTATTTTTATAATTTAAAATAAAAATAATTTATGAAATTAAAATTTGGAAATATAGAAGAAGAAATTATAACAAGAAAAGATTTTTCTTTAGAAAAAGCTATAGATTTTCTTTTAAATGAAACTATATGTGTATTAGGTTATGGAGTTCAAGGTCCTGGACAAGCACTTAATTTACGTGATAATGGATTTAATGTAATAGTAGGGCAAAGAAAAAATTCAAAATCATGGGAAAAGGCTTTACAAGATGGTTGGATAGAAAATCAAACATTATTTTCTATAGAAGAAGGAGTAGAAAAAAGTACAATAATAATGTTTTTATTATCTGATGCAGGGCAAATTGCCGTATGGCCAAAAATAAAAAAATATCTTTCTGAAGGAAAAGGTTTATACTTTTCACATGGTTTTGGATTAACTTTTAATAAAAAAACAAATATTTTACCTCAAAAAAATATAGATATATTTCTTGTTGCCCCAAAAGGGTCAGGAACTAGTTTAAGAAGACTCTTCAAAGAAGGAAAAGGCCTTAATTCAAGTTATGCTATATATCAAAATTATACTGGAAAAGCAAAACAAAGAGCTTTATCAATAGGAATTGGAATAGGATCAGCTTATTTATTTGAAACAACGTTTCAAAAAGAAGTTTATTCTGATTTAACAGGAGAGAGAGGCACTCTAATGGGTGCTATACAAGGAATTTTTTATGCTCAATATCAAGTTTTAAGAGAAAATGGTCATTCTCCATCAGAAGCATTTAATGAAACTGTAGAAGAATTAACACAAAGTCTGATGCCTTTAATAGCAGAAAAAGGAATGGATTGGATGTATGAAAATTGTTCTACAACTGCACAAAGAGGAGCTTTAGATTGGTGGAAAAAATTTAGAGATATTAATCTTCCTGTATTTAGAAATCTTTATAAAGAAGTTTCTTCAGGAAAAGAAGCTGAAAAAACTATACTATCAAATAGTAAAAATGATTATAGAGAAAATCTTAAAAAAGAATTAAAAGAAATTAAAGAAAGTGAATTATGGAAAACAGGTGAAATAGTACGTAAACTAAGACCATAATAATAATTTAGGCTTATTTTAAATAAAGTAAAAAAATAAGCCTTTACTTTAATTTAATAATTTCTAAATAAGTGAATTCATCAATAAACGAATATTTTCCATCAGTTAAAGATATAATAGAAGCAAAATATATATTAAAAGATATAATCTATAATACTCCTTTACAAAAAAATACAATTTTATCAGAAAAATATAAATGTAATCTTTTCTTAAAAAGAGAAGATTTACAAATCGTAAGATCATATAAAATTAGAGGTGCATACAATAAAATTAAAAGTATATCAAATTATGATCTTAAAAATGGGATTGTATGCGCAAGTGCGGGTAATCATGCACAAGGTGTAGCATATTCATGTAATAAATTAAAAATATTTGGTACAATATATATGCCTATAACTACTCCCAAACAAAAAATAGATAGAGTTAAAATGTTTGGAAAACATTATATTAATATAATATTAACAGGAGATACATTTGATGAATGTAGTTATAAAGCATTTAAATCTTGTAAAAAAGAGAAAAAAAAATTTATACATCCATTTGATGATAAAAGAATTATAGAAGGACAAGGAACAGTAGGATTAGAAATTTTACAACAAATGAAAGATAAGATAGATTATATTTTTCTACCTGTTGGAGGTGGTGGATTAGCTTCTGGAGTGGGAAGTTATTTTTATCATATAAGTCCATATACTAAAATAATAGGTGTAGAACCTAAAGGGGCGCCTTCTATGAGTTTTTCATTTATTGAAAATAAAGTAATTGAATTAAAAAATATAGATAAATTTATAGATGGTGCATCTGTAAAAAAAGTAGGATTATTAAATTTTAATATTTGTAAAAAAGTTTTATATGATATAAAACCTTTGCATGAAGGAAAAGTTTGTACAACAATACTTGATTTATATAATTTAGAAGCAATCGTAGCCGAGCCTGCTGGTGCTTTATCTATATCAGCATTAGATATTTATTCTGATAAAATCAAAAATAAAAATGTAGTTTGTATATTAAGTGGAGGAAATAATGATATTATTAGAACGGAAGAAATTAGAAAAAGATCTTTGATCTATAAAGGATTAAAACATTATTTTTTAGTTAGATTTCCTCAACGTGCTGGAGCACTTAAAGAATTTGTAAGTACTATTTTAGGTCCCAATGATGATATCACATATTTTCAATATTCTAAAAAAACTTCTAAAGAAGAAGGTCCAGCTGTAATAGGAATAGAATTATCAGATAAAGAAGATTTTTCAGGAATGATTAAAAAAATGAAACATAATAATATACATTATCAATATATTAATGATAACCCAGATTTATTTGATATACTTATATAAGTTTTAATTAAATGACAAATTATTTATAGATTCTATTAAGTCTAGTAATTTATTAGAATAAGCTACTTCATTATCATACCATGATATTATTTTTAAGAAAGTAGAATTTAACATAATACTTGCGTTTGCATCAAATATTGATGTTCTTTTATCTCCAATCAAATCCATTGATACTACAGGATCTTCTATATATCCTAAAATATTTTTATATTCATTTTCTGAAGCTTGTTTCATAACATACTTTACATCATCATAATTTGTTTTAGTTTTTAAACTAACTGTCAAATCTACTACTGAAACATTAACTGTAGGAACCCTAAAAGCCATTCCTGTTAATTTTCCATATAATTCAGGTATTACCTTACCAACAGCAATAGCTGCACCTGTATATGATGGAATAATATTAACTAGTGCAGAACGGCCTCCTCTCCAATCTCTAATTGATGGAGAATCAACAACTTTCTGAGTCGCTGTAGCTGAATGAACAGTTGTCATTAATCCTTCTAAAATTCCAAAATTATCATTTAATATTTTAGCTATAGGAGCTAAACAATTAGTAGTGCATGATGCATTAGATATGATATTTTGATTTTTTTTTAAAAGAAAATTATTAACACCCATTACAAACATAGGAATATCATCTTTAGGAGGTGCAGATAATATTACTTTTTTAGCACCAGATTTTAAATGATTATATGCTTTTTCATATGTAAGAAAAGCTCCTGTTGATTCTACTATGTAATCTGCATTTATAACTCCCCAATCAAGTTTAGATGGATTTTTTTCAGAGGTTATTCTAATTTTTTTATTATTAACTATTAGATTATCATTATCTATTTCTATTTTACCTTGAAAAATTCCATGTGTTGAATCATATTTTAACATATAAGCTATATAATCAACATTTAATATATCATTTATAGCTACTATTTCAATATTTTCTCTCTCTATAGAAGCATTAAATAGCAACCTACCTATTCTTCCAAATCCATTTATACCAATTCTAATTTTAGACATATTCTTTATTTTAATAAATAATTTCTTAACAAGCTATAATATCTGAAATCTTAATCAGATTTATATCAATTTTAATGTATAAAAATCTTTAAATAATTATATTTAATGGCTCTTGTAATAAGTTTTTTAAACTTTTTAAATAATCACTACCTACTGCACCATCTATAATTCTATGATCACATGTTAATGTAAATTTAGTAGTATTACCTATTACAATTTTATCATTATTTATAATAGGTTTTTTTTTAATACTTCCTACAGATAAAATACAAGAATTAGGTTTATTTATAATAGAAGTAAATGAATCTATACCAAACATTCCAAGATTTGAAACAGTAAAAGTACTACCTTCTAATTCATTAGATTTAATTTTTTTTTCTTTAGCTTTTATTACTTTTTCTTTTATTTCAAAAGAAATTTGTCTTAAAGATTTTTCATCTACCTGGTTAATTACAGGAACAATTAAACCATCTTCTAATGCTACTGCTATACCTATATTTATATTATTATGGTATAATATACTTTTTTCTGTCCAAGAAGAATTTATTTTTGGATTTTCTTTTATAGCTAAAGCTGAAGCTTTCACAATTAAATCATTAAAAGAGATTTTATCTAAAAATTTTTTTTCGTTAATCGAGTCTCTTAATTTAATTAAATTATCCATAATTACTTCTATAAATAAAGAATAATGAGGTGATTCAATTTTAGAATTAATTAATCTTTTGCTAATTATTTTTCTAATATTAGAATGGTTAACTTCATTAGAACTATTTATTTTTTTATAATCTAAATTATTATCAATATATCTTTCTATATCTTTTTTTATAATTCGTCCATTAATTCCAGTACCTTTAATATTATCTAATGATATGCCTTTATCAAAAGCTAATTTTTTAGCTAAAGGAGAAATAAAAATTCTTTTATAATTATTATTAATTTTATTTTGCTTTAGCAAAGAACTAATCTCTTCATTTTCAGAACCTAAAATAGCTAATACACTATTTACTGGGGCACTTTCTCCTTCTTTTATTCCAATATAAAGCAATGTAGAATTATATTCAGCTTCCAATTCCTGAATTGCTTTATCAGTCTCTATTTCCGCTAAAATATCTCCTTCTAAAATTTTATCACCTATCTTTTTATGCCATTTTACAACAGTACCTACTACCATAGTATCGCTTAGACGAGGCATAAATATAACTTCTGCCATCTTTATTTTTTTTTCTCTAAAAAAGGATAATCTTTTTGATTATAAACTACACTATACAATTTTTCTTCATTTGTAGAATCTGACAATTCTGCAAATTTAACACATTCATTAATTTTTTTATTAATTTCATCTTGAAATGAATTCAAAACTTTTTCTGTAACTATTTTATTTTTTAAAATAAATTTTTTTATAAGAAGAATAGGGTCTCTATTTTTAGATTCATTTACTTCTTTTTTACTTCTATATGTTTCTGCATCTGACATAGAATGACCTCTATATCTATAAGTGAGAATATCTAAAAATGTAGGACCATTACCATTTCTAGCTCTTGAGATTGCATTATAAGCATGTTCATAGATTTTTAACGGATCCATTCCATCTACACAAAAAGATGGCATTTTATATGAAAAACCTATTTTATATATATCTTTAATATTAGAACTTCTTTTTACAGAAGTTCCCATTGCATATCTATTATTTTCGCATATAAACACAACAGGTAATTTCCAAATCATTGCCATATTAAAAGTTTCATGAAGTGATCCTTGATTAACAGCTCCATCCCCCATAATTGTTATTGTTACAGCATCACGAGAAAAATATTTATCAGCAAATGCTATTCCTGCTCCTAAAGGGATTTGTCCGCCAACAATTCCATGACCTCCATAAAAACGATATTTTTTACTAAAAATATGCATAGACCCCCCCATTCCACAAGAAGTTCCAGTATTTTTACCAAATAATTCAGCAATAATATTTTTAGGGTTTACTCCCATAGCAATAGGTAAAATATGACATCTATAAGCGGTAATCATCTTATCTTTCTTAAGATCCATAGCATGAACAAGACCTGCAGGTATAGCTTCTTGCCCATTATATAAATGTAAAAATCCTCTTATTTTTTGTTTTAAGTATAAAGACCTACATTTATCTTCAAATTTTCGCCAAAATGACATATCTTTATACCATTTTAAATATATATCATTATTAATTTTTTTCATTAATTTATATTATTATAATAAATTTATATGATTTTATTATGTTTTAAAAAAGGCCTCGTAGCTTAATTGGATAGAGCATCTGACTACGGATTAGAAGGTTGGGGGTTCAACTCCCTTCGAGGTCACTTTTTTGTTATTAATAATTTATTAATTGCGTTATTAACAACCTCAAATTGAAAATTTGTGATTAATTTTATCATTATATATTTTAGTTTTTTATTACATAAATTTCCTATACTTCCTTCATGAGAATGTTTTATATCAGTAATAGGGGGTAAATATCCTTTTTGGATATCTAGTCCTACTTTTTTATATGCTTCTCTAAATGAAATACCATCTTTAACTAAAGAATTAACAACTTCTACACTAAACAAATATTTATATTTATTTTCATATATTATATTTTTATTTATAATTAGTTTTTTAAGTATATATGTAAATATTAATATTATTTTTTTTATTTCATCAAATACTGGAAAAAAAATTTCTTTAAGAGTTTGTAAATCTCTATGATATCCTGAAGGAAGATTAGTAGTTATAATTGATATTTGATTAGGTAAAGAAATAATTTTATTACATCTAGATCTTATTAATTCAAATACATCTGGATTTTTTTTGTGTGGCATTATACTAGATCCTGTAGTTAAATTTTCAGGTAAAGAAAAAAAATCAAAATTCTTACTCATATATAAACATATATCTTGAGATATTTTACTAATAGTATTAGCTATTGATGAAATAGCTTGTGAAACTATACGTTCTGTTTTACCTCGACACATTTGTGCATATACTACATTATAATTTAAATCTTCAAAACCTAAAATTTCTGTTGTCAGTTTCCTGTTTAATGGAAAAGATGATCCAAATCCAGCTGCTGAACCTAAAGGATTTTTATTAGAAATATTATATGCGCTTTTTAAGAAAAAAATATCGTCTATAAGACTTTCTGCATAAGAGGCAAACCATAAACCAAATGAAGAAGGCATAGCAATTTGATAATGTGTATAACCAGGAATTAATATATGTTTATAACGATTACTTAAATATATTAAGACATTGAATAAATCTTTAATTAGAAATACTAATTCTTGTATATTATTACGAATAAATAATTTTATATCTAATAAAACTTGATCATTTCTAGATCTTCCACTATGGATTTTCTTCCCTATTTTTCCTAAACGTTTAGTTAACATTAATTCTATTTGAGAATGTATATCTTCTACATTAGACTCTATTTTAAATTTTCCAGATATGATTGTATCATAAATAATATGTAATTCTTTAATTAAAGAATTTAATTCGTTAATGTTTAATACACCTATTGTTTCTAACATTATTATATGTGCTAATGTACCTATAACATCATGAGGTGCTAAAAATAAATCTAAATATCTATCTTTTCCTACTGTAAAAAATTCTATTTCTTTATTAAGTACAAAATTTTTTTGCCAGAGTTTCACAATATTATATGTTTACAAACCATTTAAATATAAATGTAAAATTACTGAAAGGAGAACTAAAATAAGGATCATAAAAAGATATTCATCTTTATAAGTTCATAAATTGTGAATTAATACAACATCAAATGTGATAGTTCATTTAGTAAAGAATTTAAAATATTGTTTTACAGGATATATAAATTATTTTTAACCAATAAAAAAATAAAAGTAGACTACTTTATCGCGTTTATTTATATTTTAAATAAAATGAGGAAAGTCCGGACTCATTAGGGGAACACATCGGGTAATAACCGTCCATCGTGAGATGAGGAATTGTGCAACAGAAATAAAGTACAGTTTGGCTGTAGTGAAATATTGTAAACTCTGTGTTGTGAAATGCCATGTATACCGGATACTTTTTTAAAAAAAAGTGTAGTTTTCCCTTTAACTATTAATTCGGGGGGTGGGCAGATATAGGTAAAAGGTAACTTTTATCACAGATAAATGATATTAAATAACATAATCCGGCTTATAAATATGTTTTTATTTTTTTATTTATAATATTTTTTTTTCCGCTATTCTTAATATAGCACTTCTTGATCTGTTATTTTCTTTTTTTTCTTCTTTAGAAGAAAAAATTATTCTAGGTTCTAAAAGAATTAAAGGTGAGAAGTTATTCCCATATTCATCACCATTAAAATTTCCAGTTTTTAAAAATTTTTTTACAATTCTATCTTCTATAGAATGATAAGAGATCACAGCAATTCTACATCCAGGTTTTAATATTGATAAAGAGTTTTTTAATAAATATTTTAATGCATTTATTTCATTATTTACTTCTATTCGAAGAGATTGAAATATTTTTGATAAAAATTTATTTTTTTTATTAAAAATATTTAAAATATTGATTATATCAAATGTATATTTGATAGATTTTTTTTTTCTATGTTTTAGAATTAATTTTGATATATTCTTTGCATTTTTTACTTCTCCAAATCTAATTAATAGATTATATAATTCATTATATGAATAATTATTTATTATATGTTGGGCATTAATCTTCTTATAAGTATCCATTCTCATATCTAAGAGACTATTATATCTAATTGAAAATCCTCTTTTGGGAGAATTTATTTGATGAGAAGAAATTCCTAAATCAGCTAATATACCAGATACCTTATTTATATTAAATAATTTTATTTTTTTTTTTATAAATCTATAATTTGTCTTAATAAGATTAAATCTTGCATCAAGAATATTATTATTTTTTATAGAATCTATATCTTTATCAAAAGCAATTACCCTACCTTTATTACTTAATTTATTTAATAATGATAAAGAATGCCCTCCACCACCAAAAGTAGTATCTATATAAATACCATTTTTTTCTTTAACTAAGAAAGACAATATCTCATCTAATAAAACAGGAATATGATATTCATTCATTTATATTTTTTAAATAAAAACTAAAAAAATATGAAAATTATATTTTTTAAATATAAAGCAACAGGAAATGATTTTATTATAATTAATAATACTGATAAATTCTTTATTTTAAGTGAAAAAATAATTAAAAACATGTGTAATAGAAATTTGGGAATTGGGGCTGATGGTCTAATTTTAATTGAGAAAATTAAAAAATATGATTTTTATATGAAATACTATAATTCTGATGGAAAAGAAGGAACTATGTGCGGAAATGGAGGAAGATGTTCTGTACATTTTGCAAAAAAAATAGGTATTATAAATAATACTAAGACATTATTTAAAACAATAGATGGTTCTCATTATGCATCAATAAAAAAAAATATTGTATCATTAAATATGACAAATATTGAACTTGTGGAAGTATATAAAAAATATATATGTATAAATACAGGATCTCCTCATCATATTCTATTTATAGATAATAAAAATTATATAAATGTATATAATAAAGGGATCAAAATACGATTTAATCAAAAATCTATAAAAAAAGGAGTAAATGTTAATTTTGTTAAAGTAAAAAAAAACATTTTAAATGTTAGAACTTATGAACGTGGGGTGGAAAATGAAACTTTTTCATGTGGAACAGGAGTGACTGCTTCTGCAATTGCAGCTTATAATATTAAAAAATTATTATATAATAAAATTATAGTCCAAACCCTAGGAGGGATTTTACAAGTTAAGTTTGAAAAACTACTTAAATCTTATAAAGAAATTTTTTTAAAGGGGGAGGTTAACTTTGTTTATAAAGGGATTGCTGTTTTATAATAATGATTATTATAATCAACTAATTCAATTATTGCAGTTTCTGAAGAATCACCTAAACGAAATCCAGTTTTTATAATTCTTGTATAACCTCCAGTACGATTATATATTTTTGATGATATTTTTTCTAAAAGTTCTAAAACAGATTGCTTATTATTAAAATTTTTATAAATATGAATTGTATTTTTTTTACTTTTCGTAAGTAAAGGCTCAATATAATTTCTTAATGCTTTAGCTTTTGCTAAAGTAGTCATAATTCTCTTATTCTTTAGAAGAGAAAAAGCCATATTCGATAACATTGATTTACGATGAGAACTCTTTACTCCTAAATGATTATTTTTTTTTCCGTGTCTCATATATAAACATTTTGAAATGTTGTATTAATATATTAGAGGCATTGGATAATGCCTCTCTAGGATTTATAGACCCATCAGTTTTTATTTCTAATAACAAACTTTCATAGTTTGAATTGATACTACAGTTATCTATTTTAGATTTTACATTCTTTATAGGAGTAAATATAGAATCCATTGGAATTGATCCTATCAAATTTTCTTTATTTTCTTCTGAAGGAACATAACCTATACCTTTTTTTATTACAATAGTTATATCTAAAGATATTAATTTTTGTTTATTTAAAATGATTAAATCAGGATTTAATATATCAAATTTATTAATATATGATCCTAAATCACCAGCAGTAATTTCTTCTTTATCATTAGATATGATCATATGAAATACTTCTGATTCAAAATTTTCTTTTTTTTTGTTTTTTTTAAAACGTACTTTTTTAAGATTTAAAATAATTTCTGTCATATCTTCTATTACCCCTTTTATCGTAGAAAATTCATGATTTACTCCTTCAATTTTAACTGACGATATTGCATATCCTTCTAAAGAAGATAAAAGCACTCTTCTAAGAGTATTTCCAATTGTTACTCCCCATCCAGGAAATAACGGTTCTATTTTAAATAATCCTTCTTCAGGGGTTAATTTTAATACTCTTAAATTTTTTGATTGTTTCAATTTTAAAAAAACCATTTTATATTAAATTATTTAGAATATAATTCAACTATTAATTTTTCATTAATATTTTCAGTAATTTGTTTTCTTTTTGGAATATATTTAAATATACCTATCATTTTATCATTATCCCAACTTAACCAGTCTGAGCATAAGCCTAATTTTTTATTTGCTTTATGTTTTTCTTTTAAAGAAATTTTATCTCCTGGTTTTAAATTAAAAGAAGGTATATTTACAATTTTACCATTCACCGTAATATTACGATGTGATACTAATTGTCTTGCTTCAGGTCTAGAATGTGAGAGTTTTAATCTATAAACAATATTATCTAACCTAGATTCACATAATTGTAAAAGTATCTCACCTTTAATTCCTTTTTTTTTTGAAGCTTTATAAAACATTCTTATAAATTGTCTTTCTAATATACCATAAGTATATTTAATTTTTTGTTTTTCCAACAATTGAGTTGAATAAAATGTTTTTTTTATCTTTCTACTATTAGCATGTTTACCAGGTGGATATTTTTTTTTTTCAAAACTTTTATTAGTATTTCCATATATTAATTCTCCAAATTTACGGTAAATTTTAGTTTTTGGTCCTATATATCTTGCCATTATTTTTAAAATTTAAATTCTTCTTTTTTTAGGAGGTCTACACCCATTATGAGGGATAGGGGTAATATCTTTTATCACTAATAAAATTAAATTTTTATTTACTAATGCACGAATAGCGGCATCTCTTCCCGCACCTGGACCCTTTACTATTACCTCTAATTTTTTGATTCCAGCATTTAATCCTTTTTCAGCCACATCTTCTGCAGTTATTTGAGCTGCATACGGAGTATTTTTTTTAGAACCTTTAAATCCCATTTTACCTGCTGAAGACCATGCAATAACATCTCCTTTTTTATTTGTTAATGTTATTATAATATTATTATATGTTGATTTAATATGAGCTTCTCCTATATTTGATTTTTTTTTTATAAAAGTTTTTTCCATTTATTTTTTTTTATTTGCAACTGTTTTCTTTTTTCCTTTTCTTGTTCTACAATTATTTTTAGTTTTTTGACCTCTTACAGGTAATCCTATTCTATGACGTATTCCTCTATAACATCCTATTTCGATCATTCTTTTTATATCTAATTGTATTTCAAACCTTAATTCTCCTTCTATTCTTAGATTAGAAGATATATATTTTCTTATTTTATTTATATCTTCATCTGACCAGTTTCTAACTTTTAGATTTTCATCAATCCCTGTATCTTTAAATATTCTTTTAGATGTACTAATACCTATTCCAAATATATAAGTAAGAGCTATTAGTCCTATTTTATTATTTGGAATTTCTATACCTGAAACTATAGCCATTAACCTTGTTTTTGTTTAAATTTAGGATTTAATTTATTAATTATTCTTAAACAACCTTTACGTTTAACAATTTGACAATTGTCACTTCTCTTTTTTAAAGACGTTACCTTTTTCATATTAAATTAATATCTATATATTATTCTAGCTTTACTTAAATCGTAAGAAGACATTTGTAAACGAACTTTATCACCTTGTAAAATTTTTATATAATTCATTCTAATCTTACCTGTAATATTACAAGTAACAATACATTTATTTTCTAATTCTACTTTAAACATTGCATTAGGTAATGCATTTATTACTATTCCATCTACTTCAATATGTTGTTCTTTTGCCATTATTTTTATATTTTAATAGATAACTATTTATAGTAGATTTTATATCTAATAATCCTCCTACTATAATTATTATTGGAGTACCTCCAAAAAATAAAGAAAAATTTTGATCCCCACCCAAGGAAATAAATATTTCCGGTAATAAAGCTATTATTACTAATAATAATGATCCCGGAAAATATATTTGTGATACAATTTTTTTTAAAAAAAAAAAAGTATCTTTACCTGGTTTTATATTTGGAATATATACTCCATTGATCTTTAAATCATCTGAAATTTTCTTAACAGGAATAGATAAAAATGTATAAAAAAACGTAATAATTATTATTAATATACTATATAATATATTATACCATATATTAATATATATATATGGAATGTTATTTATTTTATTAAAAATTGTTATTAAGATTAATAATATCCCTTGTGAAAAGATTATAGGCATAACTCCTGGATAAACTCCTTTTAAAGGAATAAATTGAATATCATTTCTTAGATATATTTCTTCTATATTAGAAGAATAATAAAATTTATTTACATATTGTATATGTATTTTTTTTACATAATTAATTATGATTATAGAAATCCCAATAATTAATAACCAAATAAATAATTCAAACAATAATATTATTATACCTAATAATTTATTATTATTTTTTATACGATTTAAAATTTCATATATTATAGAATATATAAAACGAGATAATATCCCACTCATTATTATTAATGAGTTACCATTCCCTATTCCTTTATCATTAATTTTTTCTCCTAACCACATTGTAAAAAATGTACCTGTAGTTATACATATTATGTATATAATTTTTTTACAATGTATTAAATTATAAAATTCAGTCTTCTCTTTAATAAGTAGTGTAATATACACAGGAGCTTGTATTAATGATATTAATATCGTTAATACTTTAGTAATCGTATTTATTTTTTTTATTCCTATTTCACCATCTTGTTGGATTTTATATAAATACGGAAACATATAACACATTAATTGTGTTAATATTGAGGCTGATATATAAGGCATAATTCCTAAAGATAAAATCGATACTCTATTACTATTACCTCCTGTTAAATGATTTAAAAAATGAATTAGTCCTTTATAACTAGGATTTAGTTTAAAAAAATTATTATTTATAAAAGGAATAGGGATAAAAGTTCCCAAACGATATATTATTATAATAAATAATGTATAATATATTTTTGATATAAAATCTATATTATTAAATAAATTTATTATACCATTAATAAATGTATTCATAATTATAAAATAATTATATTACCACAATTATTTTTAATACATTTATATGCTTTTTTGCTAAATTTATTAGCAGTTATATTTATTTTATATGTTAATTTTCCTCTTCCTAAGATTTTTATTTTTATTTTTTTTTTAAATAAAATATCTCTATTTATTTTTTTTATTTTACCAAGATTTATTAAATCTTGTATTGTATCTATATTTAAGATATAATCTTTTTTTTTTTTTCTTTTGAATCCAAATTTTGGAATTCTTCTTTGTAAAGGCATTTGACCTCCTTCAAAACCTATTTTTTTATAATTTCCTGAACGAGCTTTTGCTCCTTTATGTCCTTTAGTACACGTTCCACCTTTTCCAGACCCTTGACCTCTACCTAATCTTTTTTTTTTTTTTACAGATACATATTTTTTGTTTAAATAATTTAATATCATTTATATTTTATTAATAATTATTATCCTATCCTTTTAGGATTTTACTTATAGATATTCCTCTTTCTAGAGCTATAGTATTTACTGTTCTAAGTTTAGATAAAGCTAATATTGTTGCTTTTATACAATTAATTTTATTAGAAGATCCTTTTGATTTAGATAACACATTTGTTAATCCAACCGCTTCTAAAACTGATCTTACAGCACCACCAGCAATTATTCCAGTTCCTTCTGAAGCAGGACAAATAAATACACGTGCTCCACAATATTTGGCTTCTTGTTCATGAGGTATTGTACCTCCTTTAATAATATTTATTTTTAATAATTTCTTTTTAGCTTTTTCACCTGCCTTATATATCGCATCTTGTGCTTCTTTTGCTTTTCCAAAACCATAACCTACAACTCCATTTTCATCTCCTTTTATTACTAAAGCAGTAAAACTAAAATATCTTCTACCTTTAGTCACTTTACAAACTCTATTTACCATAACTAATTTTTCTTTTAGTTCTAGTTTTATTTTTTCATTTTTTTTTAAAACGGTCATAACAATTTAAAATTGTAATCCTACATTTCTTAAGCCTTTGGCTAAAGCTTTTACTCTTCCATGATATATATATCCATTTCTATCAAATAGAATTTGATTTATTCCATAAGATTTAATTATATTACCTAATAGGTTTCCTATTTTATAAGATAATTCTTTTTTTGTTATTTTTTTTTTATAAAACTTTAAAAGTTTTTTTGATGATGCAGAAATTAAAGTATTACCTTTATAATCATCTATTACTTGAGCATATATATGTTTATTACTTCTAAATATTGAAACTCTTGGTTTTTCTAAAAAACCAAATATTTTTTTTTTAAATATCATAATAATTTATTTAGCAGATTTACCTGTTTTTTTAATAACATATTCATTTATATAACGAATTCCTTTTCCTTTATAAGGATCAGGTTTTCTTAAAGATCTTATTTTTGCCGCAACTATCCCTAATAATTGTTTATCATAAGATTTTAAAATAATCTGAGTATTTTTATTTTTTTTCATTTTTACTTCTAAAGTAATAGATTTAGGTAATTTTATCATGATATTATGAGAATATCCTATATTTAAATCTAAAATTTTGCTATTCTTCTTATTAAGATTTGCTCTAAATCCAACCCCTATTAATTCTAATTTTTTTTTAAATCCATTATATACACCTTTTATCATATTATATATCAACATACGATATAATCCATGTAAAGCCCTATTTTTTTTATCGTTATGTTTTCTTTTAACAAGAAGATTATTATTATTTATAATAATATTAATATCACCTATAATTTTTTTCTTTAATTTACCTAAAGGTCCATTAATATAAATTATATTATCTTGTTTTTTAACAAAAACATTATTAGGTATTAATACTGGAATATTACCAATTCTAGACATAGTCTATTTTTTTAATAAATAAAACATATTATTTCTCCTCCGATTTTGTTTTTACGTGCTATCTTATCAGTCAGAAGACCTTTAGAAGTAGATATAATGGCAATTCCTAATCCATTAAGAACACGAGGTATATTTGTATAATTACAATATTTTCTTAAACTCGGTTTACTAATTCTTTTAATACATCTTATTACAGATGTACCTGTATATTTATTATATTTTAAAGCTACTTTTATAAGTAATTTAAAGTTATTATTTTTTTCTATTTGATAACTTGATATCAAACCTTGATTATATAATATTTTAATTATGTTTTTTTTTATTTTTGAATATGGAATTTCTATTATAAGAATATTTGATAAATATCCGTTTCTAATTCTAGTTAAACAATCAGCTATTGGATCTGTAATCATAATTACCAACTTGCTTTAACAATACCTGGTATAAAACCTTGAGACGCTAACCGTCTAAATTCAATACGTGATATCCCAAATTTTCTCATATATCCTTTTGTTCTTCCAGTTAAAGAACATAAATTATGCAAGCGTATCGGAGATGAATTTATTGGTAATTTTTGTAAACCTTCATAATCTCTATTTAATTTTAGAATATTACGTTTTTTTGCATATTTTAACACCATTATTTTACGCTTTTTTTGTCTTGCTTTTAGAGATTCTTTAGACATTTTTTTTTGTTTTAAAAGGTAACCCAAATAAATATAATAAATATTTAGCTTCTTTATTCTTATTAGATGAAGTAACAAATGTTATATTCATCCCAAAATTCTTTTTGAGAGAATCAGTATTTATTTCTGGAAATATAATTTGCTCAGAAATCCCTAAATTATAGTTTCCTTCTCCATCAAAACTATTTTTATTTACTCCTACAAAATCTCGAACTCTAGGTAAAGCTATGTTAATTAACCTATCTAAAAATTCATACATAATATCTCTTCTTAAAGTTACTTTAATACTTATAGGTGTTCCTTTTCTTAATTTAAAACCAGATTCATCACGTTTTGATAAACAATAAATCGCTTTTTGACCAGTTATTGCTGTAATATTATTTATAGCATTATTTATAGTTTTATTATCATTAATTAATACATTAATTCCTTGATTAATTACTATTTTTTTAAGCTTAGGAACTTGCATAACACTTTTATAATTAAATTTTTCTATTAATTTATTAATTATTTTTTTTTTATATAAAGATTTAGGTCTTGGACAATAATTCATTGTTACTTTAGTTTTAATTTTAAACTGTAATTAAAAATAATTTATTATTCATAATACTTCTGTAGCTAATGATACAATTTTAGGATATTCTTTATCTCTTAATTCTCTAGAAACTGGTCCCAAAATACGGGTTCCCTTCATTTCCCCTGTATTAGTTAATAATACACATGCATTATCATCAAATCTAATATAAGATCCATCTTTACGTCTTATTTTTTTTTTGTTCTTACGACAACTGCTTTATATAATTGTCCCTTTTTTACACTAGATCCTGCTATTGCTTCTTTTATAGAAACTATTATTGTGTCTCCTATATAGGCATATTTTTTTCTTGTACCTCCCAAAACTCTTATTAATAAAACTTCTTTAGCTCCAGAATTATCTGCTACTCTAATTCTTGATTCTTGTTGTAACATAATAATTTATTATTTGTTTTTACAATTTTTAATAATCTCCAAAATTTTTGCTTACTTAAAGGTCTAGTCTCAATAATTTTTACTAAATCACCTTCATTTGAAATGTTATATTCATCATGAACATAATATTTTGTTTTTTTAAAAATTACTTTTTTATAATAAGGATGTTTTATTCTCTTTGTTTCAGATATAATTATTGTTTTTTTCATCTTATTGCTAATAACAATTCCTATTTTATTTTTACGCATTTTTAATTATAAATTTTGTTCTTACTGGTAATTTTTGAGAAGCTAATCTAAGTGCTTCTTTCCCCATAAATAGATCAACACCATCTACTTCAATTAATACTCTTCCTGGTTTTACTACTGATACCCAATGATCTCTTACACCTTTCCCTTTACCCATACGAACTTCTTGAGGTTTTTTAGTTACAGGTTTATCAGGAAAAATATTTAACCATAATTTACCTTGTCTTTTCATATAACGTGTTGCGGCAACACGAGCAGACTCTATTTGTCTATCTGTAATCCATCCTGGATCTAATGATTTTATCCCATATTTTCCAAAACATAATTTTGTTCCTCTTGTAGCATTACCTTTTATACGACCTTTATGTTGTTTATCATATTTAGTTTTTTTAGGTTGTAACATTACTATTTAATTTACTTAATCCATCTTCAATTAAGATAATTCATCTAATACTTTTTTCTTTTTGTATTTTAATTTAAAAATCTTAAATAGATTCTTTTTTACATAAATTTCTCCTTTCATAATCCATACTTTTATACCTATTATTCCATAATTTGTATGAGCTTCCGTCATATTATAATCTATATCAGCCCTAAAAGTTGATAAAGGAATTCTACCTTCTTTATAAGTTTCTTTACGAGCCATTTCTGCTCCATTAAGACGCCCTGATATTTTGATTTTTATCCCTTCCGCATTAAGCTGCAAAGCAGCAGATATGCAAATTTTAATTGCTTTCTTATAAGAACCTCTATTTTCTAATTGACTAGCTATACTTTTAGAAACTAAAACAGCATCTAATTCTGGTTTTTTTATTTCAAAAATATTTATTTGAATTTTTTTATTTGTAAAAAGATTTAATTCTTTTTTTAATTTATCTATTTCAGACCCTCCTTTACCTATTATAATCGACGGACGGGAACTAGATATAGTTATAATAACTCTATTTAAGGATCTTTCAATATATATTCTAGATATATTAGCTTTTGATAAACGATTTTCTAAATATTTTCTTAGATTAAAATCTTCTTTTATTCTTTCTGGATAATGACTATACCATAACGATTGCCATCCAACAATTAATCCTAATCGATTAGATAATGTGTTTACTTTATGTCCCATAATTTACTATTTATAATAAGTTTGATATTACTATATCTTTTTCTTACTTTATTACCTCTTCCTTGAGAGGCAGGACGAATTTTTTTTAATTGATATCCTTGGTTTATTAATACTTTTTCTATATAAAGATTATAATTATTTATATTATTTTTATTTTTCCAATTATAAATTACTGATAATAATATTTTATATATTATACCCCCCCCTTTATTTTTTATATTTTTAAGTATATATAAAGAATATTCTACTTTTTTATTCCGAATAATATCTGCAACTAAACGTAATTTACGTGGAGAACAATAAATATTGCTAACATCAGCTACTGATCTAGTAGATTTTTTTTTTTTAAAAAAAAAATTAATATAATTATTTGATTCCATTACTAAATTAGTTTTTTGTTTTTTGTTTTTTTTTTGATCCTGAATGGCCTCTAAAAATTCTAGTAGGTGCAAATTCTCCTAATTTATGACCCACCATATTTTCAGATATATATATTGGAATAAAAATTTTACCATTATGAACTGCTATTGTGTTTCCAATAAATTCAGGAGTAATAGTAGATGATCTAGACCAAGTCTTTATAATTTTTTTTTTTTTTAAGTTCAAATTATTTAAAATAATTTTTTTTATTAATTTATAATTAACATATGGACCTTTTTTTAAGGAACGTGGCATAATAATTTTATTTTTTTATTATATATGTAATTTTTTTTTATTGCGAGTTTTAAATCCATTAGAAGGAATACCATTTCTGTTTCTGGGATGTCCTCCAGATGATTTTCCTTCACCACCTCCCATAGGGTGATCTACGGGATTCATGGCTACTCCTCTAGTTCTTGGTTTTCTACCTAACCAACGTTTTCTTCCTGCTTTACCATCCATTTCTAATTTATGATCATAATTATAAATAGATCCTATAGTTGCCAGACATGTTGATAATACCATACGTTTTTCTCCAGAAGGTAATTTAATTGTAGCAAATTTTTTTGATTTAGAAATTATCTGTGCATATGAACCAGCACTACGTGCTAATATTGCTCCTTTACCGGGAATCAGTTCTACACAAGAAATTATAGTCCCTAAAGGGATATTCATTATATACATAGCATTTCCTAATTCTGTAGTAGTTTTTTTATCTGATAAAATTTTATTACCTATATTTAAACCATTAATTGATGGTATATATCTTTTTTCTCCATCTATATAAAAAAGAAGATAAATAAAACATGATCTATTAGGATCATATTCAATATGTTTTATAATAGCAGGTATACCAAATTTATTCCTTTTATAATCTATAATTCTATATTTTTTTTTATGCCCCCCACCTAAATATCTTATAGTTATTTTTCCAGAATTATTTCTACCTCCTGTTTTTTTTTTACCTACAGAAAGAGTTTTTTCAGGATTTTTTTTTGTTATTTCTTTAAATGTATTTATAACTTTAAATCTTTGACTAGAAGTTATAGGTTTAGTTTTTTTTATTGACATATTACATATTGATTTTTATATAATCTTAAAAAGACTTTTTTAAATCTATTATATTTAACTTTAAAGTTAGTTTTACTATTTTTTTTAAAAAAACGTTTTTTATACAAAATATGAGTATTAACTTCATAAACAGGAATTTTATATATTTTATTTATATAATTAATAATATCTTTTTTAGAAAAAAATAAATAAAATTTAAAATAATTTTGATTAGAAATCAAATATAAATTTGATATATTGGTTTTCACAAACATCTTTACAATTTTAATATTTTTTTTATAGCACTTTCGAAAAAAAGTAAATAATCTGAATTTGCTAATTCATAACTATTTAATTCATTAATTGATAAAATATTAGTAAATTTTAAATTTCTAGATGAAAAATAAAAATTATCATTTTTTTTATAATTAATAATTAATGATTTTTTAAGATTAAAATTTAATCTATTTAAAATTTTAAATACTAATTTAGTTTTAATAAAATTAAATTGAAAATCTTCTATAACTTTTATCTTATTGGTTCTTAACTTAAAATTAAGTATAGTTTTTTTTGCTAAAAATTTATACTTATTATTAATTTTTATATTAAAATTCCTTGGTTTAGGACCAAAAATTCGCCCCCCAGATCTAAATATCGGGTTTTTTATATCTCCTTTTCTCGCATTTCCACTTCCCTTTTGACGTTGAATTTTTTTTGTACTTCCTGTAATTTCACTTCTTTCTTTAGATTTATTGGTACCCTGTCTTTGTGCGGATAAATATCTCTTTATTTCAAGAAATAAAATATTATTATTTTCTTTTTTTATAAAAAAATTATTTACTTTTAAGTACCTACCTGTTTCTAGACCATAATTATTTAATATTGTTATTTTCATTTGAGTTTTTTTATTATTAGATAAGAATTTTTAGCCCCAGGAACAGATCCTTTTATAATTAAAAAATTATTTAATAAATCTATTTTTAATATTTTTCTCTTTTTAAGAGTTACTTTCTTATTACCCATTCTACCTGCCATTCTAGTACCTTTAAATACTCTTGAAGGGTCAGAACCTGCTCCTATAGATCCAGGAGCTCTAGCTCTATTATGTTGCCCATGAGACCTTTCTCCTACACCTGAAAATCCATGACGTT
>Ga0127508_1095909_pt1 | contig 28696 bp, 23 predicted proteins | sample S1TSphfallaxMT_3_FD_94195 | JGI IMG/M metagenome (GOLD analysis project Ga0127508, IMG submission 94195) | Peat moss associated microbial communities from Sphagnum species from Minnesota, USA - S1T2_Fd - Sphagnum fallax MT (Eukaryote Community... | ecosystem: Host-associated > Plants > Peat moss... | reverse complement strand
TATAGTTATAAAAATTATATTTAAATTTTTATTATTATTATGTTTAATGAGTATTTTTTACTTTTATTATATATTTTTCTCAGTTTTATTATTGTTTTAGTTTTATTACTTTGTTCTATTTTTTTCGTAAAACAATATCCTTTAGCAGAAAAATTATCTAGTTATGAATGTGGTTTTAATCCTTTTGAGGATGCACGTGTTAAATTTGAGGTAAGATTTTTTTTAATAGGATTAATGTTTATAATTTTTGATTTAGAATTAGCTTTTTTATTACCTCTTATAGTTATTTTACAATATGAATTAGTTTTAGTTGGATGATTTTTTTTTTGAGTATTTTTATTAATATTTTTATTTTCATTTTTTAAAATTTGATCTATTTGATCTGAATCTACTCTAAAAAAATTTATATTTTTATAATCCATTTCTATTTTTTGTAGTAAATGTCCAACAATAGGACTATCTAGTAATAAAATTTTATATCCTTTATTTTTTATTGTTTCTATATAAGAATTTTGATTTTCTATGTTAGAAGTATAAAAACAAATAATTTTATTATTTTTAAATTTATTTGCTTTTTTTATATATTCTTCTAATAGAAAATATTTTTGATTTATATCAGGATATAAAGCAAATTTTTTTGCTTTTGAATAAAAATTTGAGTCGCTAATCATTCCATATTCTATAATTATTTTTATATCCTCCCAATTTTTTTCAAAATATTCACGATTATTTTGACAAATCTTTTCAAGCTTATCAGCTACTTTTCTTGTAATATAACCTGAAATTTGTTTTACAGATTCATCTGATTGAAGATAAGATCTAGATACATTAAGTGGAATATCTGGAGAATCAATTACACCTTTTAAAAGATTAAGAAAATCTGGTACTATACCTTCTAAATTATCTGTAACATATACTTGATTTTTATATAATTGTATCTTATCTCTTTGTATTTCTATTTTATTTTTAATTTTTGGAAAAAAAAGTACACCAGTAAGTTTAAAAGGATGATCTATATTTAAATGTATCCAAAATAAAGGATCTGCAATTTGCATTGGATAAAGTTCTTTATAAAAATTTAAATATTCTTCATCTTTTACATTTATTGTATTTTTTTTCCATATCGGGGATGGGTTATTTACTTCACGTTCTCCTAATTTTATAGGAATAGGCATAAATTTACAGTATTTAATTAGTAATTCTTTTATTTTATTTTCTTCTAAAAATTCTTTATAACTATCATTAATATGAAGTCTTATTTCAGTCCCTGACCCTGATTTAGGGTTATCTATATTTTTAATAGAAAAATTAGTAGTTCCATCACATATCCAATGTATGGCATATTCATAATCTTTATAAGATTTAGATATTATTTCTACTTTATCAGAAACCATAAAAGATGAATAAAATCCTAATCCAAAATTACCAATTATATATTCATTATTTTTATCTTTATATTTTATTAAAAATTCTTCGGCACCTGAAAAAGCGATTTTATTAATATATTTTTTTACTTCTTTTTTAGTCATTCCAATACCATTATCTATAATTTTTAAAATTTTATTTTCCTTGTCTATGACAATTTCTATTATTAAATAATCTATTTTTTTATTAAATTTTACTAAATTTATCAAAGTTTTTAATTTTAAAATAGCGTCAGTTGCATTAGAAACAAGCTCTCTTATAAAAATTTCATTATCTGAATATAAAAATTTTTTAATAACAGGAAAAATATCTTCTACTGTTACTTTAATTTTTCCTTTTTCCATTTTAAATTAAAATTTATATTTTATATACTCTCTTATTAAGCAGATTATCATATAAAACTAATGCAGACATAGCCTCTACAATAGGAACAGCTCTAGGTAAAACACAAGGATCATGACGACCTTTTACCAAAATTTTTTTTTTCAAAAAATTAATATCTATACTTTTTTGCTTATTCATAATAGTAGCTACTGGTTTAAACCCTACGTTGAAATAAATATCCATACCATTAGATAATCCACCTTGGATTCCTCCAGAAAAATTTGTTTTAGTAGTTTCATTATTAGTAAATATATCATTATTATTAGATCCTTTAATTTTTGTTCCAACAAATCCGCTCCCATATTCAAATCCTTTTACAGCATTTATAGACAGCATAGCTTTACCTAATTCAGCATGAAGTTTATCAAAAACTGGTTCACCTATACCAATAGGTACGTTTTTTATATTACAAGTAATTATCCCCCCTATAGTATCTCCTTTTTTACGTATATTATTAATATAATATATCATTTTTTCTGATAATTTTATATCAGGACAACGTATAGGTGTATTCTCTATTTTAGAGAGATCAAGTTTATTATAATTTTCACTTAAATTTAAGTTTCCTATAGAGGAAACATAGGCTTTTATAAAAATATTATAAATTTTTAATAATTGTTTAGCTATTGCACCAGCAACTACTCGAGAAACAGTTTCTCGAGCAGAAGATCTTCCTCCCCCTCTATAATCTCTTATACCATATTTTTTATAATATGTAAAATCAGAATGAGATGGGCGATATATATCTTTTATATTAAAATAATCTTTTGAATTATGATCTTTATTTTTGATTATGAATCCAATAGGAGTACCTGTAGTTAAACCATTAAATATACCTGATAAAAATATAACTTCATCTGATTCTTTTCTTTGAGTAACAATTGAAGATTGCCCAGGTTTTCTACGATTTAATTCATTATTTATTTCTTCAAAATTTAATTTTAATCCTGAGGGACATCCATCTATTATACCTCCTAATGCATATCCATGACTTTCACCAAAAGTAGTAACTCTAAATAATTTTCCAAAATTATTACCTGCCATTATTAAATGATTATCTATTTTAGCGGATAGAGAGGGATTTGAACCCCCGGAGTTTTTTACACTCAACGGTTTTCAAGACCGCCGCAATAGACCACTCTGCCATCTATCCTATATTATATCTATTTCAATCATTTTTTTTAGTAAATCTTGCATATTTTCTCTTCTTCTAATAAGAAAATATTTATTATTAGAAATAATAACTTCAGAAGGTCTATAACGAGAATTATAGTTAGATGACATAGAAAAACAATAAGCTCCTGCATTTCTAAAACATAATAGATCTCCTTCTCTTATTTCATTAATTTTTATATTAACACAAAATGTATCAGATTCACAGATATATCCTACTACAGTATAAAAACGTAATTTTCCTGATGGATTTGAAATATTATCTATCTGATGATATGAATCATAAAACATGGGACGTATAAAATGATTAAATCCAGAATCAACACAAGCAAATACAGTATAAGTTGTATGTTTAATAACATTAACCTTTACTATAAAAAAACCTGATTCACTAACTAAAAATTTTCCAGGTTCAAAAAAAATTTGTATATTTTTACAAACTCTTGAAATTTTTTTTTGAAAAAAAACACCTAACATATCTAGATCTGTTTTTGTATCATTTTTATGATATGGTACTTTAAATCCACTACCAAAATCTATATATTTAAGTTCATTGAAAGAACTAGCTACGTTTAATAAAATATCAGCTACTTGTAAAAACACTTCAAGATCTATAATATCAGAACCGGTATGCATATGTATTCCTTCAACTTTAATTCCAGTATTTTCAACAATTCTTTTAATATGAGGTAATTGATAATATGATATTCCAAATTTTGAATTTATATGACCTACAGAAATTTTTTTATTTCCACCACCCATAATATATGGTGTTATTCTAATTCCTATAGGATAATTAGTATTTTCATGACCTATTTGTTCTAAAAGAGATAAATTATCTATGTTAATTAGAACACCAGCTTTTATTGCTTTTTTTATTTCTGATAAAGAAACCCCATTAGGAGTATATATAATTTCTTTGGGTTTAAATCCAGCTTTTAATCCTATTTCTACTTCTTGTATCGAAACAGTATCTAATCCACTCCCTAATTTTTTAAAAAATTTTAATATACTTATATTTGTATTTGCTTTACAAGCATAATTTATTTTTAAATTTTCTATATAAAAAAAATATTTTTTAATCAATTTATATTTCAATTCTATTTGATTTGCATCATATACATAAAGTGGAGTTCCATATCTTTTTGTAAGATCATGGAAATTTATTCCTATATTCTTAGGAGAGTTTTTCATATGTTATATATTATTTTATAATAGATAAATCTATAACTTCATTCATTTTACTAACAAAATTAAATTTTAGTCCTTTTAAATAAACTTTTTTTATATCATCAATATCTTTTTTATTTGCTTTTGATAGAATAATTTCTTTTATATTAGCTCTTTTTGCTGCTAATATTTTTTCTTTAATTCCTCCGACAGGAAGTACCTTACCTCTAAGGGTAATTTCACCAGTCATTGCTAAATACGGACGGATTTTTTTTTTCAAAAAACTAGATATTATAGAAGTTAACATAGTTATTCCTGCAGAGGGGCCATCTTTATGAACCCCTCCTTCTGGAGCATGAATATGTATGTTATACAATTCAAACATTTTTTCATCTATTCCAAACTCATAATTATGAGCTTTTATATATTTGAAAGCTATAGTAGCAGATTCTTTCATAACCTCTCCTACATTTCCTGTTATACTCAAATTACCTCTTCCTTTCAATAAAGTTGATTCGATATATATAATCTCTCCTCCTACAATAGTCCAAGCTAATCCTGTAACTACTCCGGGGAGTTGAGTCAATTCATATTTCTCAGGATCATTAGGTGGTCCTAATACTTCTTCTATTTTTGACATATTTATACGTTTTAAATATTTTTTATTCATCGCAATATTTTTAGCAGCATATCTTACAATTTTTGAAATTTTCTTTTCAAGAGATCTTACCCCTGATTCTCTAGTATAACTTTCAATAATTTTTTCAATTTGTTTTACACCTAAAATAATATCCTGGCTTTTTAAGCCATTTTCTTTTAATTGTTTAGGAATTAAATGTTTTTTAGAAATTTCTATTTTTTCTTCAACAGTATATCCATTCATATCTATAATTTCCATTCTATCTAATAAAGCAATATTTATTGTATAAAGTGAATTGGCTGTAGCAATGAAAATTACCTTAGATAAATCATATCCCATTTCAAGAAAATTATCATAAAATTCTTTATTTTGCTCTGGATCTAAAACTTCTAACATTGCCGAAGAAGGATTTCCTTGAGACCCTAGTCCCATTTTATCTATTTCATCTAATACAAACACAGGATTAGATGTTCCAGCTTTTTTTATTGATTGTAATACTCTTCCAGGCATAGCACCTATATAAGTTTTTCTATGTCCCCTAATTTCAGCTTCATCATTTAATCCTCCTAAAGAGATACGAACATATTTTCTATTTAATGCAGAAGCAATTGATCTTCCTAAAGAAGTTTTACCTACCCCTGGAGGTCCATAAAAACAAAGTATAGGTGACCTAAGATCTCCTTTAAGTTTTAGAACAGATAAATATTCTATTATTCTTTCTTTAACTTTATCAATTCCAAAATGATCCTTATCAAGGATTTTTTGTGCACGGTATAAATCATAATTATCTTGAGAATACTTTCTCCAGGGTAAATCTAACATTAAATCTAAATAATTACGTAATATTGTATATTCTGGCATTTGTGGATTAGTACGTTGAAATTTACTTAATTCTCTATAAAATTTCTTTTGAGCTTCTTTAGACCAATTCTTTTGATATGATTTAATTCTTAATACCTCTACTTCTTTTTCATATGAAAAATCTCCTAATTCTTCTTGAATAGCTTTTATTTGTTGATTTAAAAAATATTCTTTTTGTTGTTGATCAATATCATATCTAACACGATATTGAATATCGTTTTTTAATTTAATTTTTTCATATTCTATATTTAGAAAACGAAAAGTTTCTATTGCTCTTTGTTTAAGAAAATCATATTCTAAAAGAATTTGTTTATTATTAATTTCTATATTAAGATTATATGCAACAAAATTTATAAGAAATGATTTACTTTCTATATTACTAATTGCAAAACTAGATTCTGAAGGAATCTTATAATTATCTTGTATAATTTTTATTGCTATTTCTTTAATAGAATCTATTAATATTAGATATTCTTTATCTTTTTTTTGGGGTTTTTCGTCTTTTAAATATATTATTTCAGCCTGAAAATAAGGATAAACTTGTATTAGTTTAATGATTTTAAATCTACTAATACCTTGTAATATTACAGTAGTATTGCCATCAGGCATTATTAATAATTTTAATATTTTAGCTACTGTACCTATATAATATATGTCTTTAGTCTTATTCAATGAATAAATCTTAAATGAAGAGATATTAAATGTCTGAATATTGAATTTAGCAATATTAAATGTAGTATTAAAATTTTTTTTAGTTAAAATTCCAATTTTTTTATAAGTATAATATGCAGATTTAAATAAATTAATTGATTTTTTTTTTACAGCTGTAATAGGTATTACTACATCTGGAAATAAAACTACATTTTTTACAGTAAGTAGATATATATATTCTGTAACAGAATATTTAATTCTATTATATTTTTCAATTAAAGGTTTAAAATATGATGATTCATAATATGAATAATTATTTTTTTTAGATTCATTTTCAATATTATGTAATAACATATGCAAATTTTCCAATTTTATTTATCGTAATCATTTAAAATAAATATAAAACTTATAAATAAATTTATTTAATAAATATGAAAAAACTTACTAAACGTAATGAAAATTATTCTAAATGGTATAATGAAATTATTTTCAAAGCAAATATTGCAGACAAATCAGATGTACGGGGATGTATGGTAATAAAACCATATGGATTTTCTATATGGGAAAAAATTAAGTTTATCTTAGATAAAATTTTAAAATCTACAGGACATAAAAATGTTTACTTTCCTTTACTTATTCCAAAATCATATTTCTCAAAAGAATATAATCATATTAAAGGATTTGCAAAAGAATGCGCAGTAATAACTCATTATAGATTAAAAAATTTTAATAATAAAAATATAATAGTAGATAAAAATTCTAAACTTGAAGATGAACTTATTGTGAGACCTACATCTGAAACCATAATATGGAATTCTTATAAACGTTGGATTAACTCTTATAGAGATCTTCCAATACGTTTTAATCAATGGGCTAATATAATCCGTTGGGAACGGCGTACAAGGTTTTTTTTAAGAACATCTGAATTCTTATGGCAAGAAGGACATACCGCTCATTCTACAAAAAAAGAAGCAATAAATCAAGCTAAAAAAATTATAAATATATATACAAATTTTTTAGAAAATTTTATTGCTATTCCAGTTATACAAGGAATAAAAACATATAGTGAAAAATTTGCTGGAGCAGAAGAAACATATTGTATAGAATCTATTATGCAAGATGGTAAATCTTTACAAATTGCTACATCTCATTTTTTAGGTCAAAATTTTTCAAAAGCTTTTGATGTTAGATATACCACAGAAAAAGGAAATAAAGAGTATGTGTGGGCTACATCATGGGGAATATCAACAAGATTAATTGGCGCTATTATTATGACACATTCAGATGATAATGGTCTAATTTTACCACCTAAAATCGCTCCTATACAAATAGTAATTATTCCAGTTTATAAAACTCAAGAACAACTTAATTTAATAGAAAAACTTGTTCTTCCATTAAAAGAATCTCTTGAAAAAAGAGGTATAAGTATAAAATATGATAAAAGAACTTATTATACTCCAGGATGGAAATTTAATGAATATGAAATAAAAGGTATTCCTATAAGGATAACTATAGGTAAAAAAGATATAGATAGAGGAACTGTAGAAGTTGTAAGAAGGGATACACTTGAAAAAAAATATATTATAATTAATAAATTAGAATTTTTAATTCCCAAAATTTTATCAAAAATTCAAGATAACATTTTTAAAACAGCTCTTAAAAGAAAAAAAAATTTTTTAATAGAAGTAGATTCTTATGAAGAATTTAAAGAAAAAATAAAAAAAAATAGTGGATTTATATTTGCTCATTGGGATGGAACGTCTGAAACAGAAAAAAAAATTAAATTTGAAACAAATGCTACAATACGGTGTATTCCAATAAATTTTAACCCAAATATTGGTCAATGTATTTTGACAAAAAAAAAATCTACACAACGAGTAATATTTGCTAAATCTTACTAAGATTATTTTTTCTAAATGTCTTTTAGACATGAAATAAAAATATCAATATCTTTTTTTTTATTAAAACATCCGAATGATATTCTTATAAATGAGAATTTATTAGTTTTTTTATTATTAAATAAAATTTTCATTACATGAGATACTTTATATGAATTACAGGCACTACCTTGAGATACAATTACACCTTTTAAATCTAAATTAAAAGATATCATATTATCTTTTTTAGGAATAGCAATATTTAAAATAGTATATATACTTTTAATAATAGAATATGATAATCCATTAAATATTATTCCTGGTATTGATTTTTTCAGTTGTTTAATACAATATTTTTTAATATTTTCTATATATTTTTTTTCTTTTTTAAGATTAATATTAGCTATTTCAATAGCTTTAGACATTCCTAATATACCATAAATATTTTCTGTACCAGCACGAGTCTTTCTTTCTTGAGAACCTCCAGTAATAATTGCTTTAATATTTAATCCTTTTCTTATAAAAGCAAAACCTATACCCATCGGACCATTGAATTTGTGGGCACTACCACAAGCAAAATCAATCTTTAATTTTTTAATATCTAAATGATAATGTCCAATAGCTTGAATAGTATCTGAATGAAAATAAGCTTTATATTTTTTACAAATGTTACATACAGTATATATATCCAATATATTTCCAATTTCATTATTAACATACATTAGGCTTACTAAAATAGGTGAATTATTATTCTTTTTTAATTTTTTCTCTAGATCATTTAGATCTATAATTCCATTATTGTTTAATTTAACAAAATCAATTACAACACCATATTTTATATATAAGTCATTTAAAGTTTCTAAAATTGATTTATGTTCAATTTTTGAAGTAATCAAATATTTGATATTTAAATCGTTTATACAACTACGTAATATAAGATTATTAGCTTCTGTACCAGAAGAAGTAAAAATAATTTCAGATGGATCTGCATTTAATATATTTGCTATATTTATTCTTGAATATTCAAGAATAGACCTAGTTTTTATACCCAAACTATGAATAGAAGATGGATTTCCCAATGATTCTTTTAAAGAATCAATCATATAGTTAATAACTTGTTTCCTCATAGGAGTTGTTGCTGCATTATCAAAATATACTTTTTTCATATAAAAGTGATATTTTTTTTAAAAATATATTACATGTCTAAATTTAGTTTTAAAACTATTCAAAAGAAATTATTAGCAGATATTTCTGCTCCTGTAGAGCTATATTTAAAATTAAGAGATAAATTTTCTAACTTATTATTATTAGAATCTTCTGATTATCAAACTACTAAAAATCATTCTTCTATAATTTGTATTAATTTAATATCTGAAATTATAATTCATAATAATAAAATTAAAATATTATATCCAGATAATAAAAAATCTAATTTAACTATAGATAGTACTTCTCCTACTTCTATACAGTTTTATTTGGATAATTTTATTAATAAATTTTATAGCAAAAATAATTGTAGTCCTTATTCTGGTTTTTATGGGTATACATCTTATGATAGTGTACAATTTTTTGAAAATATAAAATTAAATTCATTTATAAATAAATCATATGATGTACCTCAAATAAGATTTGGATTTTATGCAAATTTAATTATTTTTAAACATTTTTATAATGAACTGTATATAGTAGAACATAAATTTTATGAAAAAAATGATACATCAATAAATATAATTATTGATTTAGTATATAATCAAAATTATTCTTCTTTTACTTTTAAGACTATAGGTAAAAAATCCTCTAATATAACAGATAATGAATATAAAAAAATGGTTTATTCTGGAAGAAAAGCCTGTATAAAAGGAGATGTTTTTCAAATTGTAATTTCTAGACAATTCAAACAAAAATTTAAAGGTGATGAATTTAATGTTTATAGAGCTTTAAGATCTATAAATCCATCTCCTTATTTATTTTATTTTGATTATGGAGATTATAAACTTTTAGGATCATCTCCAGAATCTCAAATTCTAGTTAAAAATAATAAAGCCTATATTAATCCAATAGCTGGAACAATTAAAAGATCAGGTAATGATGAAAAAGATAAAAAATTAGCTCAAAAATTGATTAAAGATCCTAAAGAAAATGCTGAACATGTAATGTTAGTAGATTTAGCAAGAAATGATTTAAGTAAAAATTCTATAAATGTTATTGTTGATAATTATAAAGAAGTTCAATATTTTTCCCATGTATTGCATATGGTCTCAAAAGTTTCTTGTATTTTAAAAAAAAAAATTTCTTTAATCAAAGTATTTGGTGATACTTTTCCTGCTGGAACTCTTTCAGGTGCGCCAAAATATAAAGCTATGAAATTAATAGATAATATTGAAAAAATAAATAGGGGTATATATGGTGGAGCAATAGGATTTTTTGGATTAGATGGTAATCTAAATACCGCTATAATTATAAGATCTTTTATAAGTAAAAATAATATTCTTTTTTTTCAAGCTGGAGCAGGAATAGTTTATGGTTCTAAAGCAGATAAAGAATTAGAAGAAGTTAATAATAAACTTATGGCATTAAACAATGCTATAAAATTAGCAAAAAATATTTTTAAGTAAAATGAAAAAAATATTAGTATTAGATAATTATGATTCTTTTACATATAATATTGTACATATTGTAAAAAAAATAACTGATGCAAAAGTAGAAGTTTACAGAAATGATAAAATCAATTTAAAGAAAATTGAAAATTTTAAGAAAATTATTTTATCTCCTGGACCAGGGGTCCCAGATGAAGCTAATATTCTTAAACCTCTTATAAAAAGATACGCGAATAGTAAAAGTATTTTTGGTGTGTGTTTAGGTCAACAAGCAATAGCTGAAGTTTTTGGTGGAAAATTAATAAATTCTAAAAGAATATATCATGGAGTTTCCAGTTTAATAGAAATTATAGATGATAAAGAAATTTTATTTAATAAAATACCTAAAAAAATAAAAGTTGGACGTTATCATTCTTGGGTAATATCACAAGATATGTTTCCATCAGATTTAAAAATAACTGCTTTAGGTTCAGAAAAAGAAATTATGGCTATACGTCATAAAAACTATGATGTTAGTGGAGTTCAATTTCATCCTGAATCAATTTTAACACCATATGGTTTTAAAATAATAGAAAATTGGTTAAAAAAATGAAAGATATATTGAATTATTTATTTGAGCATAAAACTCTTAGTAAAGAAGATGCTAAAAATGTTTTTATATCTTTATATCAAGATAAATTTAATCATAATCAAATAGCTGCTATATCTGCAATATATAATATGAGATTTCCCACATTAGAAGAAATAAAAGGTTTTAGTCAAGCTTTAATTGAATTATCTATTCAATTAAATTTAAAAGAATATAATGCTATAGATATAGTAGGAACTGGTGGAGATAATAAAAATACTTTCAATATTTCAACTTTATCATGTTTTATAGTAGCAAGCTTAGGAGAAAAAGTAATTAAACATGGTAGTTATAGTTCATCATCTGTAACAGGATCTTCTAATATATTTGAAATCTTACAATATAAGTTTACTTCTAAAGAAGAAAAATTAAAAAAACAATTAGAAAAAGTAGGTATTTGTTATTTACATTCTCATTTGTTTCATCCAACACTTAAAAAAGTGACAGATGTTAGAAAAAACCTTGGTATAAAAACATTTTTTAATATGTTAGGCCCATTATTAAATACCAGTAATACAAAAAATCAGTTACTGGGTGTAAGTGATTTAGAATTAGCTAGACTATACTATTATTTATATCAAGAAACTGATAAAAATTATTCAATAGTCCATAGTTTAGATGGATATGATGAAATTTCTTTAACATCTGATTTAAAATGTTATGATAACCAAGGGGAACATATATTTTCTCCAGAAGATTTTGGTATAAAAAAAATTAATCCTTTAGAATTAAAAGGAGGTAAAAATAATATAGAAAATACACGTATATTTTTAGATATAATATCTGGTAATGGAACTGTATATCAAAATGATGTTGTTTCAATTAATGCTTCTTTTGCACTTAGCTTATTAAATGAATGTAGTATTACAACTAATTATTATAAAGCACAAGAAGCCTTAAAAAGTGGTAAAGTAAAGAAAATATTAAAAAAATTTTTAGAAACATAATGAATTTTATAAAAAAAATTATAGAAATAAAAAAAAAAGAAATAATAAGAGATATAAAAAAATATAGTATTCAATCTCTTGAAAAAAAAAAAATCTTTAAAAGAAAATGTCTTTCTTTAAAAGAAAGAATTAAATATAATAATATTGGAATTATTTCAGAATTTAAAAGAAAATCTCCATCTAAAAATTTTAACAATAAAAATATTATTTTAGAAAAAATCTGTAAAGAATATCAAGAAGCAGGATCTATTGGAATATCTATACTTACTGATAACAAATTTTTTTTAGGAAGTAGTAAAGATTTATCAAAAATCCGGAAAAATATATTTATTCCAATCTTAAGAAAAGATTTTATAATTGATGAACATCAAATTATTCATTCAAAAGCTATAGGCGCAGATGCAATATTATTAATTGCTAAAATTTTAGATAAAAAAAAAATTAAATTTTTATCTACTTTAGCTAAAAGTTTAGGTTTAGAAGTAATATTAGAATTACATTCTAAAAAAGATATCTCAAAAATATCTTCTGATATAGATATATTAGGAATAAATAATAGAGATTTATCTACATTTAATGTAGATATTAATATTTCTAAAAAATTATATTCATTAATACCTAAAAAATTTAATCTTATCACTGAAAGTGGAATTTCTAATATAGAAAATATAATTTCTTTATATAATTTAGGATTTAATGGTTTTTTAATAGGAGAAAAATTTATGTTATCCTTTAATCCAGGTGATTACTGTAAAAATTTTATCAAAAAAATTTTTTATGTTTAAAAAAATAAAAATAAAAATATGTGGATTAAAATACTATAATAATATATCATCGATAATTGATTTATACCCTGATTTTATAGGATTCATTTTTTTTGAAAAATCTCCTAGATTTGTAGGAGATAATTTTTTAGCTCCTGACACAATTGGGATTTCAAAAGTTGGTGTTTTTGTAAATGAAAAAGAAGATAAATTATTAAAATTAAGTCTAAAAAATAATTTAGATTTTGTCCAATTACATGGGGACGAAAGTCCTTATTATTGTAGGAATATTTATAAAAAGGGAATTAAAATAATTAAATCTTTTGGAATAGATAATAATTTTGATTTCGAAAAAATAAAAGAATATATATATTTTGTCAAATATTTTTTATTTGACTTTAAATCAAAAAAATATGGAGGTAGTGGAAAAAAATTTTTTTGGGAAAAAATTTATAATTATAACTTTAAAGTACCATTTCTTTTAAGTGGAGGTATCAAATCAATTGATTTTGATAAAATCAATAATTTAAATAACCCCAAATTATTAGGAATAGATTTAAATAGTTGTTTTGAAAACAAACCTGGATTAAAAAATTTTAATTTGTTGAAAAAATTCATTTCTAGAATAAAATATAAATATTTATCAGATTATCATGGATTTTATGGAAATTTTGGAGGTGCGTATATACCTGAAATGCTATATAATAATATAAATAATTTAAAAAATGAATATAATAAAATTATAAACAATAATTGTTTTAAAAAAAAACTAAAAATATTATTACATAATTATGTAGGAAGACCGTCTCCTTTGTTTTATTGTAATAATTTATCTAAAATATATGGAGCTAAAATCTATTTAAAAAGAGAAGATTTAAATCATACTGGATCTCATAAAATAAATAATACAATTGGTCAAGCGTTATTAGCTAAAGAAATTGGAAAAAAAAATATTATTTCAGAAACAGGTGCAGGTCAACATGGTGTGGCTACTTCCACTATTTGTTCTTTATTAGGATTAAAATGTACTATTTTTATGGGAGAAGTCGATATCAAACGACAAATACAAAATGTATATAGGATGAAAATGTTAGGGGCTAACATAATAGCTGTTAATAGTGGAAGCAAAACATTAAAAGATTCAGTAAATGAAGCTATTAGATATTGGATTAATAACCCAGATTGTTATTATATGATAGGGTCGGCAGTGGGGCCAGACCCATATCCTAGAATGGTATCTTACTTTCAATCAATTATTAGTGAAGAAATAAAAGAACAATTAAAAGAAAAAGAATCAGGTATACTACCTAACTATATAATTGCTTGTTTAGGGGGGGGAAGTAATTCTGCAGGTATATTTTATCATTTTTTAGATGATGAATATGTTCAGTTAATAGGAGTAGAAGCATCAGGATTAGGATTAAATACTAATAAAACAGCAGCAACAATACAAAAAGGTTCTATAGGGGTATTACATGGTAGTATGACTCTCCTTATGCAAGATAAATATGGACAAATATTAGAACCTTATTCTATATCTGCTGGACTTGATTATCCAGGTATAGGTCCTATGCACGCAAATTTATTTTATAAAAACCGTGCTACTTTTATAAGTGTTACAGATTTTGAGGCTATAGAAGCTGGAATTGAACTATCTTCTTTAGAAGGAATAATCCCAGCATTAGAAAGTGCTCATGCTATGGCTAGTTTAAAAAAACTTTCATTTAAAAAAAATGATTTGGTAATCATAAATCTGTCTGGGAGAGGTGATAAAGATATGGATACATATATAAAACATATTGAAAATAAATAATGAATAAAATCAAAAGATTATTTATAAATCAAAAAAAAAATATATTAAATATATATTTCACAGCTGGCTATCCATCTATAGATAGTATGCCACTTATATTAAAAATATTACAGAATCTAAATATAGATATAGTAGAAATTGGAATACCATATTCTGATCCATTAGCAGATGGAAATCTGATACAAAAAAGTAATACAAAATCTTTAAAAAATGGGATGAATATATCCGTTTTATTTTATAAACTTAAAAAAGTAAAAAAATATATAAATATTCCAATAATTTTAATGGGATATTATAATCAATTTATAAAATATGGCGAAATAAAATTTTTAGAAGATTGTATAGAATCTGGTGTATCTGGATTAATTTTCCCAGACTTACCTCCAAGAATTTACCTAAATAAATATAAAAAAATATTTAAAAAATATAAATTAGCATTTATAGTTTTAATTACTCCTCAAACATCTTTAAAACGTCTTAAAAGGTTAAGTAGTATTACTGATTATTTTTTATATATAGTTTCATCTAATTCTACTACAGGTACTAAAAATAATATAAATTTATCATTTTTAGAAAGAATAAAAGAAATAAATGTTCCTAAACTTATTGGATTTGGAATATGTGATAAAAAATCATTAAATATAGCATTTAAATATGCTGAAGGAGCAATTATTGGAAGTGCTTTTATAAAAGCTATTAAAAAGTCTTATTTAGAAAAAAGTATAGAAAAATTTATAAAATATATTATAAAATAAAGGGATTAAAATCTTATTCTTTTTTTAGTAATTTTGATAGTATCTATATTATGTAGATAATCTTTTTTTTTAAAAAAATTATTATTATATTCTACTACAACTAAAGTAGTTCTCTCTTTAATAAGACAATAGGTTGTTGAAAACATTTTTTTTCCTGATTGAGAATTTAAAATTTTTTTTAAATCTTTAGGATTACTAAATCCATAGATATTAAATATTTTAAATAAATATGTATTTATTGGATATAAAATTAATAATTTTTTTATATCTATTTTAAAGAAAAATGGGTATTTTTTTTTTTCAATTGTAATTGAATTATAAATATAATCGATATGTGTTTTAGAACATACATATTCATAATATAAATATTTTATAGATTTTTTAAAACCATTATAAAATTTATAATCTAAAATTGGTTTGAAAAAAAATCTAATTCTATTTCTTAAATATTTATGATCATAATTACTATTATCTTCACGCCATTTAATATGATTTTCTTGCGCATATGATATGATTTCTTTTTTAGAAAAAAAAGATAAAGGTCTAATAATTTTTTTTTTCAAATTATTAATTCCTATTAATCCTTTTATCCCAGTACCTCTAATAAGATTAATAAAAAAAGTTTCTATTGAATCATCTAAATGATGCCCTAAAGCTATATAATCACAATATGAATTATTTAATAAATATTTAAACCAATCATATCTCAATTTTCTAGCCATCATTTGAATTGAAAAATTTCTTTTAATTGGATTAAAATTTTTAGATTTAAACAAAATTTTGTGTTTTAAACAAAATTCTTGTATAAACAATTCATCTTTATCAGAATCCTTACCTCTTAGGTTAAAATTACAGTGTATTACACAAATTGTAAAATTACAAATTTTAATAAGAACATCTAAAAGAACCATACTATCTAATCCAGAACTAACTGATACATATATTTTTTTATTTTTTAAAAAAAATTTTTGATTTATAATTTTTAAAAAATGTTGTTTATAAAACATATAAAATAAATATTATATTTTTATTATATTTTTTATTTCTTTTACTATATCTAAAAATGATTTATTCTCTATATATATTGTATAATCAGCTTTTTTATAAAAAAAAAATCTTTTACTCAAAGAATCACAAATAAAATTATATAAATAATTATTATATAATTTTGATATTAAAGGTCTATTTATATTTTCTTTTTTCTTTAAAAGACGAGTAAATAACGTATTTATTTCAGCATTTAAATAAATGATTTTTGAATTTTTTCTCATTAAAAACATGTTATGTTTATAACAAGGAGTCCCCCCCCCTACTGATAAAATATAGGATTTTTTGTTTTTTAAAAATAAATTTAAAATATTAAATTCTAATTTTCTGAATTTTTTTTCACCATATATTTCAAATAGCTCATAGATACTTTTTTTAGTATATTTTATAATTTTTTTATCTAAATCATAAAATTTATAATTTAGATTATTAGCCAATTTTTTACCTATAGTTGTCTTTCCAGACCCCATATATCCTATTAGGATAATTTTCAAAATATATTTTATTTGTAATAAAAAAAAAATTATAGTATATTTATATATTATGACTTGGTAGCTCAGTTGGTTAGAGCATTACACTTTTAATGTAAGGGTCCTGGGTTCGAGACCCAGCCAGGTCACTGCGCTGCGGTCTGGACGGGATTTGAACCCGTGACCTCGTGCGTGACAGGCACGTATTCTAACCAACTGAACTACCAGACCTTACTTAAAACTTAAGTAAAAGATTTATATATAAATCAATTCCATATTCTATTTCTGATATAAGTATATACTCATTAGGAGTATGAGAACGAGAACTATCCCCTACTCCTAGTTTTACTGTAGGAAAACTCATTACACTTTGATCAGATAAAGTGGGAGATCCAAATATTGGGATATTAATATTTTTAGCTGTTTTTACAATATTATGATTAGGATCTATATAAGATGATTTAAGTCTATATGAACTTGATATTATTTTAGACTTTATATTTTTTTTAATTTTATTTATAATATATTCATGAGAGTATATTTCATTAGTTCTAATATCTACAGTAAAATAACAAGTATCTGGTATAACATTTCTCTGTATCCCACATTGGATTTTTGTTACTGTTAATTTTATATTTCCTAATATATAGGATTTGTTTTTAAAAACATAATTTTTTAACCAGATTATGTCATCTATTGCAAGATATAAAGCGTTTATACCTTCAAATCTTGCAGCATGACCAGTTTTTCCAATAGATAAACAATCTAAAACAATTAATCCTTTTTCAGCTATTGCCATCTGCATATTTGTAGGTTCTCCTATAATCCCTAAATTTATTTGACCTAAATTACATAATATACTTTCTACTCCTCTTGTGGCACGAATTTCTTCTTCAGCACTTATAATAAGTATAAGTTTATATTTATATTTAGGTAAACTATTAATATAAATAAAAGTTGCAATCAATGAAACAACAGAACCTCCTGCATCATTACTTCCTAATCCAATAATTTTATTTCCATATTCTTTAGCTATAAATGGATCTGTTTCCCATCCGTTAGATGGTTTAATGGTATCATGATGAGAATTTAATAGGATTGTATAATTATCATTATTATAATTATTATTTTCAATCCAGATATTATTATCTTTTCTTTTTGGATTTAATTTTTTTGTTTTTAAAAAAGATTCTATAATCTCTGCAGTTTTGTGTTCCTCTTTTGAAAGAGAAGGGGTGGAAATAAGTTTTTTTAATAACTTAATACATTCTTTTTTTAGATTTTTTAAATCTATTACAGACATAAAATAGTTTTTTTTGTATATTTATTTAAATAATTAGGATTAGATATTTTTACTTTATATACTCCATTTTTTAATGCAAAAAAAGCATTTTCTAATTTTGGAATCATTCCTTTATTAATAATATTATTAATTTTTAATTTATTAAATAAATTTTCTTCTATATTAGAATAATATGATTTTTCATCATTTAAATTATTTAATATACCAATTTTATTAAAACAATATGTTAAAATTACTTTATAATCTTTTGATAAAGAAATCGATAAATAAGAAGCTATAGTATCTGCATTTGTATTTAATAGATTTCCATTTCCATCATGAGTAATAGGAGATAAAACAGGAATTATACCAATTTTAAACAAAAATTTGATTAAATCAGCATTAATGCTATTATTTTTTTTTAAATTACCAACATATCCATAATCTATATCTTTAATAGGACGTTTATATGATTTAACTATATTTCCATCAGCTCCAGAAAATCCTAGAGAATTTAATCCTAAACTTTGTAAGTTTGATACTATTTTTTTATTTATAATCCCAGAATATGTCATTACTACTATATCTAATGTAGTTTTATCTGTAATACGTCTACCATTTATCATTTTATGATGATATCCCATTTTTTTAGAAAAACCATCAGCTATTTTTCCCCCCCCATGGACTAGTATTTTATATCCATCTAATTTAGAAAATTCTTTTAAAGAAGAAATTAATATTTTTTTATCCTCTATAATATCCCCCCCAATTTTAACGACATTAATCATATATTTTCTAATATTTCTAGAAATACTGTTTGTGTAGCAAAAATTCTATTTTCTGCTTGATTTAAAACAAGAGAATTTTTCTCATCTAAAACAGAATCTTCTACTACTAAATTTCTTCTTACTGGTAAACAATGCATAAATTTAGCATTATTCGATAATTTAATTTTTTTATTTGTAATAGTCCAAGATAAATCCTTACAAAGAATTTTCCCATAATTATCATAACTACTCCAATTTTTGGAGTATATAAAATCCGCATTTTGAAAAGCTTCATTTTGATTTTTAATAAATTTTATTCCATTTGTAAAATGACTATTCAAATTATATCCATCTGGATTAGTAATATATAATTTTATATTTTTAAGTTTTTTTACCCATTCTATAAACGAATTTGGGACTGATTGAGGCAATGCTTTTATATGAGGGGCCCAACTTAAAACTATTTTTAGTTTTTTTTTTTATTTTATTAAATTCTTCAATTGTAATTAAATCTGCTAATGATTGTAAAGGATGTAAAGTTGCACTTTCAAGATTAACTACTGGTACTTTTGAATAGTTTATTATTTTTTTTAGTAAAATTTCTTTATAATCATATTCTCTATCAATAAGACCTGGAAATGTTCTTACAGCTAAAATATCACAATATAAACTCATTATACCTATAGCTTCTTTAAGATGTTCTTGTGAATGTGTAGAATTCATAATTGAACCATCAGATGTTTCTATTTTCCAAGAATCTGAATTTATATTTAATATCCAAGTATTACAACCTATATTAAAAGCCGCTTTTTGACTACTTAAACGTGTTCTTAAACTAGGATTAAAAAACACTAATCCAATAGTTTTATTATTACCAATTGTTTTTGAAATAAAAGTATTTTTTTTTAATTCTATAGCTTTAGAGATAAGTTTTTTAACATCTTTTACATCATTTACACTAATAAATTGTTTCATTATTTATAACTATTCCAGTGTAATATAGGAATTCTTTTAAATGATTTAATTTCACAAAACGAAATTATAAATACTTTTGCTAAGCAAATATTAGTTAATAAAGGAATATTAAAATCTATAGCTGCACGTCTAATTAAATAATCATTTTTATTATTTTTATAGGTTATATTAATAATAAGATCTATTTTTTTTAAATTCTCAATCTTCTTACAAAGAAGATTATTCTCAATAAAAAAATTATAAGTTCCATTTTTAGAAAAAATAATATAATTATTTATAATTAATAATTTTATATAATTTAACATTATTTTTCTATTTTTTATAGAATTTATATAAATAAATATATTTTTTTTTGGGATGTTATATCCAACAGATAACATAGATTTTATTAAAGCTTCATTAAAAGTATACCCTAAACATCCTACTTCTCCTGTAGAAACCATATCTACCCCTAATATTGGGTCTGACCCTTCAAGCCTAGAAAAGGAAAATTGTGAAGATTTTACACCGACATAATCAATTGTTAAAAAATTATATTTTTTTTTATAAAACTTTTTATATTTTAAAAGTACTTTCATAGCTAATTCTACAATATTAAAATGTGATACTTTTGAGATAAAAGGAAAACTTCTTGAAGCTCTTAAGTTACATTCAATTACTTGAATTTTTTTTTTTTTATACAAAAATTGTATATTAAATGGACCTGAAATATTAAATCTTTTAGCTATTTTTTTTGAAATATTTTTTATTTTTTTTATAGTATTTAATGAAATATTTTTAGTAGGATATACTAATGTTGCATCTCCAGAATGAACACCTGCATATTCTATATGTTCTGAAATAGCATCATATATAATTTTTCCATTATTAGCAACAGCATCTAATTCTATTTCTTTTGCATTTTCTATAAATTTAGTTATAACTATAGGATATTTATGAGATATCGTTTTAGCCTGTTTTAAACAGAAATCTAAATTACTTTTATCAAAAACTATATTCATAGCAGCTCCAGATAATACATAAGAAGGTCTTATAATAATAGGAAATCCTACTAATTTAATAAAATTATAAACATCAGAAATATTAGATAATTCTTTCCATTTTGGTTGAAGTATATCTAATTTATCTAGAAATTTAGAAAATTTATATCTATCTTCTACTTCATCTATATTAATTGGAGAAGTACCTAATATTTTTACTTTTTTCTTATAAAGATTTAATGATAAATTATTTGGAATTTGTCCCCCCATAGATATAACAGTTCCTTCAGGATTTTCTAATTCTATTATATCTAATACTCTTTCTAAACTAAGTTCTTCAAAATATAATCTATCGCAGACATCAAAATCTGTACTTACTGTTTCTGGATTATAATTTATTATTACTGAACGATATCCTTCTTTTTTTAAAAAATCTAATACACTAACACAACACCAATCAAATTCAACACTACTACCAATTCTATATACACCTGATCCTAAAATCACAATTGATTTATATTTTCCATAATACGAAACATCATGATGTTCTCCATTATAAGTTAAATATAAATAATTAGTTTTTGATGGATATTCAGATGCTAATGTATCAATTTGCCTTGTAAAGGGTATTATATTTTTTTTATTCCTATAATTTCTTATAATTTTTGCTATTGAAGGGACTTCATAAATTGATGAAGATATAAGTCCTGCAATTTGATTATCTGAAAATCCTTTTTTTTTTGATTTATATAATAATTCATATGGAATATGATTTAAATTAAAAAAATATTTGATTTTTTTTTTAGTTTTAAAAATATTTTCTAATATAGAAATAAACCAAGGATTTATATTTGTAATATATGTTATATTATCTACTGATAATCCATTTTCAAATGCATCCTCAATAACTTCTATTCTATTATATTTAGGAGATTTTAAAATCTTTATTACTGATTTTATATTTTTTTTATTTTTAAATGGATTTATAAATCCATATAACCCTAAATCTAACATTCTAAGTCCTTTTTGAAAAGCTTCTTCAAACGAACCTCCTATAGACATTAACTCCCCTACACTTTTCATACTACTACCAATTTTAGTAGATACGCCATAAAATTTATTTAAATCCCAACGGGGTATTTTACAAACAATATAATCTAAAGCTGGTTCAAAAAATGCAGAGGTTAATTTAGTTACAGTATTTTTTAATTCATGTAATCCATATCCTAATGCTAATTTAGCAGCTATAAAAGCTAAAGGATATCCTGTAGCTTTAGAAGCTAACGCACTTGATCTTGATAAACGAGCATTTATCTCAATAACATTATATTTATATGAATTATTAGACAAAGCAAATTGAACATTACATTCACCTATTATATTAAAATATCTAGCTATTTTTATAGCAATATATCGTAATTTATTATATTCTATATTATTCAATGTTTGAGAAGGAGCAACTACAATACTATCTCCAGTATGAATTCCTATAGGATCTATATTTTCCATATTACATACAGTAATACAATTATCATAAATATCTCTTACAACTTCATATTCAATTTCTTTCCAACCTTTTAGAGATTCTTCTATAAGAATTTGAGAAGAATAAGATAAAGCAACACTTGATATTTTTTTTAATTCATATACATTTTTAGCCAATCCACTACCCAACCCCCCCAGAGCATAAGCAGATCTAATTATTAAAGGAAATACTATTTCATTAGATGCATCTATAGCCTCATATACAGAATTTACAGCTATACTTTTAGCTATATTTATGCCTCTATTAATTAACATTTGTCTAAATATATCACGATCTTCACTTTTAATAATATAGGATATAGGAGTTCCTAAAACTTTTACATTGTTTTTTTTAAACACACCAGAATTATATAATTCAATTCCACAATTTAAAGCTGTTTGCCCACCAAATGAAATAAATATTCCTTGTGGTTTTTCTTTTTTTATTATTTTTTCAACAAAAAAAGGTGTAATAGGTAATGAATAAATTTTATCAGCTATTTTTTCAGATGTTTGAACTGTAGCTATATTAGGATTTACTAAAATCGTCAAAATATTTTCTTCTTTAAGAGCTTTTAAAGCTTGTGTTCCAGAATAATCAAATTCTCCTGCTTCTCCTATTTTTAAGGCACCGGATCCTATCACTAATACTTTTTCTAATTTCATTTCTTAGTTTTTATAAAATTCAAAAATACATCAAAAAGAAATTGAGTATCAGTAGGTCCACTTGATGCTTCCGGATGAAATTGAACTGAAATAAAATTTTTATCATAATTTATTAATCCCTCACAAGTATTATCATTTAAATTTTTAAAAAAAATTTTCCATCCATTTGGAATTTTATTTGAATCTATTACATATCCATGATTTTGTGAAGTTATAAAACACCTATTAGTTCCTGATAAAATTACAGGTTGATTATTACTTCTATGACCATATTTAAGTTTATGAGTATAAAAACCAGCAGCAAGACCTAATAATTGATTTCCTAAACATATACCAAAAATAGGTTTATTACAAATAAAAGCTTTACTAATATTATTTATTGTAGTTTTATATCCTTTTGGATTTCCTGGACCATTAGAAATAAATAAACCATCATATTCTTCATTTATAAAATTATAATTCCAAGGAACTCTTATTACAGTGCAATCTCTTTCTAAAAAACATCTAATAATATTATTTTTTACCCCACAATCTATAAGCAATATTTTATGTTTTCCATCCCCATATATTGTTTTTTTTTTTATAGAAACCTTATCTACTAAATTATAGTTATCTGGATTATAAGATTTTACATTATCTGAGATAATTATTTTTCCTAACATAGTTCCTTTATCTCTAAGTTTTTTTGTAAGTAATCTTGTATCTATTCCATAGATACCTACTGTCTTATTTATTTTTAAAAAATATGATAATTTTTTATACATATTCCAGTGGAATGCGTAATCTGAATAATAAGATGTAATTAATCCAGAAACATGAATATTATTTGATTCAAAAAATTTTTTTATATTTTTTTTTTCTGAAATTATTGGAGGAATTCCATAATTTCCAATTAATGGATAAGTACAAACTAATATTTGTCCTTTATAAGAAGGATCAGTTAAACTTTCATTATAACCAGTCATTGAGGTATTAAAAACTATTTCTCCAGCTGAGGATTTTTCATAACCAAAACTATAAGCTTCATAAATACTACCATCCTCCAAAATTAATTTGGCATTTTTATTTATCATTTTTTAAAAAATACAATGCTTTTTTTAATCTTATAATAAAGGTTTTTATATGTTTTTCTTTTATAGTAAGAGGAGGTAATAATCTTATTATATTTTTATCTAAAGAAGATCCTACAAAAATTTTTTCTTTTTTTAATAAAATATTTATTAATTTTTTTACTTTAAAATTAAAATTAAGCCCAAGCATAAGACCTTTTCCTCTTATTTCTTTAATTTCATCAATCTCTTTTAAAGAATTAATAAATATTTCTCCCATTTCTTTTGAATTAGATATAAGACATTCATTTTTTATAATTTCTAAAACAGAAATTCCAGAAGAACAAGCTAAATAGTTTCCACCAAATGTAGTTCCTAACATACCATTAAATGGTTTAAATTTAGTATTTATAATTACTCCCCCTATAGGAAAGCCATTTCCCATACCTTTAGCAATAGTAATTATATCTGGTTTAATACCATAATTTTTATGGGCAAAAAATAATCCTGTTCTACCATAACCACTTTGTATTTCATCTACTATAAAAATAGTATTATATTTACGACATAAAAAATCTATTTTGTTAAAAACAAACATCCCTGGATCAATTATACCTCCTATACCTTGTATTCCTTCTGAAATAACAGCACAAATATCTTGTTTTTTTAATTCTTCTTCTAATAAATCGAGATTTTTATAATCAATAAATTTTACTTTATGTTGTAAATTAAATTTAGTAATAATTTTATTATTATCTGTAATTGAAATAGCTCCACTAGTACGGCCATGAAAAGATTTTTTAAATGCTATTATTTTTTTTTTGTTGTTATGAAAAGACGCAATTTTAAGAGCATTTTCATTTGCTTCTGCTCCAGAATTACATAAAAAAACTTTATAATCATAATACCCTGATATATCTAGTAGCAGACTAGCTAATTTTTCTTGTTCAGGTATTTTTATAGAATTAGAATAAAAAGAAATTTTATTTATCTGTTTTTTTAGATTATTTCCGTATCTAGGATGAGAATGACCAATTGAAATAACAGCATGTCCACCATAAAAATCCAAATATTTTTGATTATATTTATCATAAATATAAATTCCTCTACCTTTAATTATTTCTATATCTTCATTAGAATAAACATTGAATAAATTCATTATAATCCCAGAGGTTTTAATTTTAATCCACAGGTTTCTTCAAAATTAGACATAATGTTCATATTTTGAACAGCTTGTCCTGAAGCTCCTTTTATAAGATTATCAATTATACTAGTAATTATTAATTTATTTTTAATAAATTTTAAATGTAAAATACATTTATTGGTATTTATAACTTGTTTTAAGTGAATTTCTTTTTCAGAAAGAAAAATAAAAGGATCATTTTTATAAAATTTATCATAATTTTTTTTTACTTCTTCAAATGAAAGATCTATCTTAGTATATAATGTTGATATTATTCCTCTAGAAAATCCTCCTCTATATGGTATAAAATAAATTTTTCCATCATATTTATTTTGTAATTTCTTTATAGTTTGTATAACTTCATTTATATGATTATGATTAAATAAATTATATGTTGATATATTATTATTTCTAAAACTAAAATTTAATTTTGAATTATTAATTCTACCTGCACCGGTAGATCCAGTTATAGCACTAATATGTATATTATATTTTAATAATTTTCTTTTTGCAAGAGGTAATATTGATAATTGTATAGCTGTTGCAAAACAGCCTGGATTAGCAATATTATTATATTTATTTATAATATTTTTATTTAATTCAGGTAAACCATAATTAAAAATTCTTTTTTTAAAGAAAAAATTTTTATTGATTCTAAAATCATTACTCAAATCTATTACATTTATTTTATAAGAAATATTTTTTAATATTTTTTTTGAATGTCCATGACCTATACAAAGAAATAATAAGTCAATCTCATCAGTAATTTCACTACTAAATAGTTTATTACTTTTAATTTCACCTATAAGATCTTTATGTATAGATTCTATAGGAATCCCTGGATAAGTAGTACTAACTATAGTTTTTATTTCAACTTTTGGATGATTAATAAGAATTTTAATTAATTCATTTGCAGTATATCCAGCACCACCAATAATTCCTATTTTAATCATATTTTTTTATATTATGATAAATTTTCATTTGATTTACAAAAATTTTAATAAATCCTTTAACCTCATCACTAGTCCACTCATTATTAATTTCACCATATTTAGCAATTTTAGATTTCATCATATCAAAATTTGATTCAATACCTATTAATTCAAATCTATATGGATTTAATAATATTTTTACTTTTCCACTTACTCGTTTTTGAGTTTTTTTAAAAAAACATTCAATATCACGCATAATAGGATCTAAATATTGTGCTTCATGCAAGAAATTTCCATACCAAGTTGATAATTGTTCTTTACAAGAAATTTGCCATTTAGTTAAAATATGTTTTTCTAAAAGTTTATGTGCTTTTATTATTAATAAAGCAGCAGACGCTTCAAATCCTACTCTACCCTTTATTCCAAGTATAGTATCTCCTACATGGAAATCTCTACCAATAGCAAATTTAGACGATATTTTCTCAAGTTTTATAATATTGTTGATTTGTAAATCTTTAATATTATTAACATAGAATAATTCTCCTTTTTTAAATTTTAATTCTATTATTTTTTTATAATATTCAGATAATTTTGTAGGATAAGCTTTTTCAGGTAATGATGTTGATGATTTTAATGTTTCTTCTCCTCCTATACTAGTACCCCAAATACCTTTATTAATAGAATATTTAGCTTTCTTCCAAGAAGTTTTTACACCTTTACTTTTTAAAAAAAAAACTTCTTCTTTTCTAGATAATTTCATATCTCTTATTGGAGTAACTATAATTTTATCGGGACATAAAATTTTAAATGCTAAATCAAATCTAACTTGATCATTTCCTGCTCCTGTACTACCATGAGAAATAGCTTTAACTTTTAAGTTTTTAGCAAATTCAGCAATTAAAATAGCTTGAAAAAATCTTTCTGAACTAACAGATAAAGGATATGTATTATTTTTAAGTATATTTCCATATACTAAATATTTTATACATTTATAATAAAAGTATTCTTTAGCATTTATAGAATAATGAGATATAGCTCCTATATTTATAGCTCTCTTTTCAATTGATTCAAGATCTTTATTATTAAATACTCCAGTATTAATTATAATAGTTATTACTTTATATCCTTCATTAGTTAAATATTTTAAACAATATGAAGTATCTAAACCCCCACTATATGCTAATAATATTTTATCTCCTTTATTTAAAAAATTATTTAAATTTATTTTTTTTTTAGGATCATATAATAATCCTGTACATAAACACATTTTTTTTTTATTTCTAATAAGAATATCATAATTAGTACAACTTTTACATCCTTTCCAAAATTTTTTAGATTTAGTTAAATCACTAAATAATACAGGATGAAAACCTAAATCTGTATTAATTTTTATTACTGCAGGACTAGTAGTAATACTAAATATTTTTGAATTCGGAAATTTTTTTTTTGATAATTTAAATATTTCTAATTTTATCATTTTAGCTAATCCGTGTAACCTGTATTTAGGAAATACAATAAGTCCAGAATTAGATAAAAAATTTTTATTTTCAAATACTTCAAAGTAACTAAATCCTGCTAAATCTCCATTAAAAAATGCTATAACAGAAAATCCATCACCCATTTTTTTTTTTATAGATTCAGGATCTCTTTTAGATATACCAGTTCCTCTAACTTTAGCAGAAGACTCTATTTCTTTACAGATAATAGAAGCATACTTTTTATCATCAGAATTAGCTATTCTAACTGTTATTTTCATTGATTATAAAAAAAACAGTACTTTTTATTTTAATTTAAATTTTATTTTATATTCCTTACTAAGGATTTCTAACAAATTATGATTTATATTTATAAAATATTTTTTTGATAAATATTTTCTTTTTTTTTTATTATTATATATTGATATATATAATTTTTTACTGCCTAAATTTTTTAAAATTAAATTTTTTAAAATGAAATTATTTAAAATGAAATTATTTATTTCAATAATAATCTCTATACTATTAGTTAATAATTTTAATACTTTATTAAGATTTAATATTTTTAATATTTTAATAAATATTTCTTTATTTTTAATTCTTTTAATATATATACTCATATATATAAGATTATTTTCATATATTAAATTTTTATATTTTT